>TARA_R110002020_G_scaffold137434_2_pt1 | contig 193162 bp, 183 predicted proteins | sample TARA_R110002020 | Tara Oceans TARA_R110002020 (sample SAMEA4396489) | marine metagenome | biome: Westerlies Biome; feature: [MES] marine water layer (ENVO:01000295) within the mesopelagic zone...; material: water (ENVO:00002006), including particulate matter (ENVO:01000060)... | reverse complement strand
GTATTCTTCCTGAAGGACATGAAATTTCCTGAAGCGGAGCAGGGGTTGACAAATATCATGGATAACAATTTGAATAGTACGTAATTTGCAGAAAGTCCAAACACCCTATGTACCTTACATTGGCCCTCGTTCTATACATCCTGATTGCGCTGAGTCTTGTCGTAAGCCTCTTGGTAAACGGGGTGCGCCCCTCCAAAACATTGGCATGGCTACTGGCCATTTTTACGATCCCAGTGGCGGGAATTCTCTTTTACCTTATGTTGGGACGCAATAGGAGGAACAAAAAAATAGTGAAGATCGGTAAAAGTATGGCCAAACCTATGGGAACGGATTTTTCCCCTTTGATCAAAAAAGCGTCCAAAAGCCACTCCAAAATTATGCGGCTCATTTATAAAAATTGCCGCTTTCTGCCTTCGTCAAATAATGATCTTATACTGCTCAAGGATGGAAGGTCTACTTTTGAGTCCATTTTTGAAACCATGGAAAATGCCCAAGAATTCATACATCTGCAATATTATATCTTTGAGGATGGGGAGCTGGCGGACAAGCTTTTGGTCCTTTTCCGTAGAAAAATAACGGAAGGCGTCACCGTACGGATGATCTATGACAGTATTGGAAGTTATTCCCTTAGCAGGAACTATCTGGGAAAACTGGAACTTGCCGGGGTTAAGGTCTATCCTTTTCTCCCCTATAGGTTTGGAAGGTTACTGACCTCCCTGAACTATAGGAACCACAGAAAGATCATTGTGGTAGATGGAATACATGCCTTCACGGGTGGGATCAATATCTCGGACAAATATGTGAAGGGCGATCCCCTTTTGGGAAAATGGCACGATCTACACCTAAAAATATCCGGGGATGCCGCAACCGACCTCAACCGTATATTTATGATCGACTGGTTGGCGGTGGCCGATGAGAGGCTGGATTTCCCAATGCAAATATCCACACACAAGTCCGATAGGGAAAAGTCGGTCGTGCAGATCGTACATAGCGGTCCCGATGATGACTTTCCCGCTATTGAGCAGGTTTATTTTTCCATGATTACCGAAGCTGCCAACTACCTATATGTGGCAAATCCTTACCTAATACCTGGAAATGCCATATTGACCGCTCTGGAAACCGCTGCCCTAAGCGGTGTGGATGTACGCTTACTATTATCGGCCCACAACGATAGCCGGGTGTTGAACTGGGGAGTTCGCTCTTATTTTGAGACCTTGTTAAGGGCGGGGGCCAAAATTTATCTTTTCCCCGATGGATTTCTGCACAGTAAGATGATGCTGAGCGATGATAGTATTGCCTCCATTGGTACTGCCAATATCGATATCAGGAGCTTTGAGCAGAATTATGAGGTGAACGCCATTCTGTACGACACCGAATTTATAGAAAAGTTACGGGCCGATTTTCTTAGGAATTGTGAGAAAAGTGATCGTCTTTCCTATTCCGATCATCTGGAAAGGCCGTGGAGCCATAAATTAAAGGAAGGCGTTGCAAAAATATTCAGTCCATTACTATGAGCTGGCACCTCAATAGTGTACAGCTCTTAGTTTGTGACATTATCCATCCTAACCTTATCGTTTAAAGGAATGCCGCATCGTATCCCAATTCATTTTTAGAGGCCATTCCGGCCGCCCAACTGTCCATGTTTTCCAAGGTGGTCTGGGCAATATTGGTAAGGGCCTCCTTGGTAACGTACGCTTGATGAGGGGTAAGCAGGACATTTTTCATGGAAAGCAATTTTTTTAGAAGCCCATCCTTTATATCATCCGGTGCATGGTCCTTAAAGAAATTCCCCTTTTCAATTTCGTAGACATCGGTACCATAAGCAGCTATTTCCTTTTTTTCCAAGGCTTTTATGAGCGCCTCCGTATTAACCAGCGCCCCCCGTGCCGTATTGATAAGAATGGCATCCTTTTTCATTATCCCCAGTTGGGCACTGTCTATTAAATAATGGGTTTCATATGTTAGGGGCAGATGGAGACTCACCACATCCGAAACTTCCAAAAGCTCTTCCAAAGTGGTGTAACGTATCCCGAAATCGTGGGATAGGGAGTTATTTGCCCGTAGATCATTGCCCACTATCCGACATCCGAACCCGTGATATATCTTGGCCATTACGGATCCAATCCTTCCCACTCCAACAATCCCGACGGTTTTATTATGAAGATCCGACCCCATTAGATCGTCCTGTAGAAAATTGTTACGGTGTACCCGATCATTGGCAAGCACAATTTTCCTATTTAGGGCCAGTAAAAGTGCCATGGTATGTTCGGCAATGGCATAGGGGGAATATTCTGGGGTATTGGCTACTTTAAACCCAAGTCTTTTTGCCGTCTTTAGATGTATGTTATTGTATCCTACCGAGCGAAGGCTTATATATTTCACACCAAAATCCCTTAATTTTTCCAATACCGCCAACGAGGCATCATCCCCGGGAAAAATTGAAATGGCATCACAGCTTACCGCCTGATGGGCAGTATCCATATCCAGGGCGTCCGGGGTGAATGACAGGCTGTGGCATTTCTTGTTGAATTTCTTCATTAAGGGGATTTCAAAATTCTTTGCGCTATAGATCAGTATTTTCATTTTCGATCAGGTTTTTAATTACTTGCTGTTGCTCCATGGCACGTAACAGCTGGGAAATATACTGTTCCACTACCCTTTCCAAATCCTTTGTATCGGTCACCCGCACAGTTTCCTTCCATATCAACTGTTGCGTTTTTCCCGTTCTTATACAGTATATTGCAGTCTCTATCATATATTGGCCCGCATCGGCTTCGGACGGACCGCTTTGGTAATAGAGATATTGGTGCTCTCCATAATTGTCCCGGAAACGATCATATTTCCGCTCTACCTCCCTCCTTTTGATCTGGGGGGACATTTGGTTTTCATATCCCGTTATTTTGGTAAGAAGTACCGCATCAAAATCCCTGCTGAGCAATAGTCGCTCTACGGCCGCTATTTCCTCCTCCGATCGTTCGGAATTGATAAACTCCACATCGAACAGATCTAAACTGCGCATCGCTTCCGTCCCCCTCAGAAAAAACTCCCGCAATAGGGCTGTTTCAAAATGGGTCCTAACCTCTTCATTTCCCGTCATTCCAACCAGCAAAACCTTCTCCGGGCCAAAAAGGACCACATCTGGACTTTTCCAATTTTCCACCATTTTAACCGAGGAACAGGAAGTTAGGGTCAACAACAATATAAGACGTATTTTTCCCATTTGATTGATCAATTGGGGAAGGGGTATTGATCCGCTCCCCAAATTCTACCTTCACAAGATAGGGAGGGAAGGGCTCCCAAGCTATGACGAAAGTCATGTTACATTCCTACACCAATATCTCCAAGATTTCGTATAGTCTTGGAACGTACACCTTCCATCCAAAGGTATGTCCTATCTTCACCCTTAGCGCATCAAGGGCCAATGGTTCGCCGTGTATTGGAAAGACCATTTCCGGGATATTGCGTATTGCTCCCAACCAATGAAGTATTTCCTTTTGATCGGCATGCGCCGAAAGACTTTCCAAATGTTCGATCCGGGCCTTTACGGAATGGTATTTTCCAAAAAACTTGATTTCGTGGGCACCCTCCAATAATTGCCTGCCCCTTGTTCCCTCGGCCTGGTACCCCACCAGTAGCACAGTAGTGTTTTTTTGGTCCAACAACTGTTTTAAGTAGGTAAGCACCCGTCCCCCTGTCACCATTCCACTCCCCGCGATCACAATTTTCGGTCGCGGATCGTCCAAGGTCTTCCAAGTATCCTTATAGGAAGAAACAATATTAATATGGTCGCCCATCGCCTCCAATTCGGAAAGGGGCAGTGCGTGCCATTCCGGGTATTCCGAAAAGACGGACAACACCTTGGCGCCCATAGGGCTATCCACAAAAATAGGAATGTTGGGAATGCGGTTTTTTCGGTACAACGTCCACAGAATATACATGAGCGTCTGTAAACGTTCTACCGCAAAAGACGGTATTATCAAAGTTCCCCTTTCCTTTATTGTCCTGTGGACCAAGGTCGAGATGACCGATTCCACATCCTCATGGGGATGGTCCCTGTTGCCATAAGTGCCTTCCACAAAAAGATAATCGGCCCATTGTGGCCTTTGGGGAGGCGATAGCAATACATCCTCGGCTCTTCCAATATCTCCCGAAAACACCATTATTTTTCCAAAAATTTCGAGTTCTATAAAAGTAGCCCCTAAAATATGGCCGTTATACCTAAAGCGGTAGCGTATATTAACGGAAAGCGATACCCATTGGTCCAACTCCCGTTCCTCAAAAAGGGAAATGGCCCTTTCGGCATCTTCCAACGTATAAAGGGGCAAGGCGGGGGAATGGTGGCCATAGCCATTTTCATTGGCATGTTCCGCTTCCTCTTCCTGAATTTTGGCACTGTCCCGAAGTATGATCTTTGCAATGGCCAGCGTAGGGCCACTGCCCACTATAGGGCCTTGGTAACCCTCGGCCACCAATTTTGGCAAGTAGCCCGTATGGTCCAGGTGTCCGTGCGTCAACAGCACGATATCCACCTCGGAAACCGGAATGGGAAAAGGTTGCCGGTTGGCCGTTCGCAGTTCTTTCAGACCTTGGAAAAGACCACAGTCGATCAACAAGGTACTTTCAGGTGTTTCCACATAAAACTTGGATCCAGTTACCGTTCCCGACGCACCTAAGAAATGAATTTTTACAAGAGCCATATTTCTAGGATTTCAAGGTGTTGCACAGCGTTCCCATCTCCTTTAATATCTTAGCTTTTCGAATCGCCGAAATTCCCAGATGATCAAGATAAAACGACTCTTTTATAAGCTGTTTACAAAGCACTACATCCCTATCCAACAAAAATTGTATTTCCTTCTGGGAGAGCAAGGTGGAAACGGTAACGGGATATAATTGGAATCGGTCTATACGGTCCTTTAGGCCGTCACCTTTGGGATGGTCCCAACTTAACAGGAAAAGACCCGCACATTTACCGAATGCCAGGGCATCTTCCGTGAAACGGGTATTGGTAACTACCCAGCCTATATCAAATCCTATGCCCCCTTCCCCTTTAATTTCCCAGTGGCCCTTAACATCCATATATCTTGAATGGATGTAGAGTGGCACCTTTACATTACAGTTCCTGCCCTCTTCACCGTGGAACTTACATTCTACGATGGTGGCCATTTCTTCCTTTACCGCAAAAACATCAATTTCATGGCGTACGCATATCCCCGGCAATATTTTTCCCACTATGGTATTATATCCGGAGGCCTTCATAATGGCGCTGACGTATTTCTCAAAGGGATATCCTGTAGGGCCCAGTTCATAAATTGCCTTTTTTAATTTGTACCTGGAAGCCAGAAAGGTCCGTTCCAGTTTTAATAGGGCATAGGCCCTATTATAGATTTCCCTGGTAGAGATTCCTTGATAAAGTTCTTCCCTTACCCTATTTACGATCTGTGAGACCAAAGCTTCGTCCGCACCGCTTGCCTTTAGGGACCGACGCAATTTCTCCAAGGAAAAGGGCACTTTCTCGCCGGAAGATTTGACAATTTTCATACAGCGTACCTTTATTGGTGAATGTCGTGGAGCAACAGTAGCGGAATTTTTGAATGGTACCCCAATTCCTGTACCAATGGTTTGGAGAGCATTAGGGAGAACAGACTGTGCTTTTTATTTAAGAATGCCACCATATCGCTCCCCCTACCTTCCGCGAAGAGAGCGATGCCCTTGCTCAGCTTTACATCGGTCAGGTAATGGAAGCTATGGTCCATTGCTTCAAAAATATCTTCCAAACGTTCTTTGTTTTCATGCTGTTTTGCGGACAGCTTGTCACTTTCCCCTATATGTAGGATCCTGATACCTGCATTGGAAATTTTGGCGATTTCGATCAATTTGAGCACTTCCCTCTTTCGGATCAAGATTTTGTAATCGGTGGGAAAAACAATTTCCTTGGGTGGGGCATAGGCATAGCCTTGGGGAACCGAAAGCAAGGGACATACCGTAAGCGACTCCATTATTGCCACTGTATTGCTCCCGAACAACAACAACTCCGAATCGCTGGCTCCCTTTGTCCCCATCACCACCAGATCTATATCCCTTTTATTGACATAGTGGTCGACCACGTCCAACAAAAAACCAAAGGCAGAAATGTTATGGTAGGTATGCAACGGATTTTCAAATGCCGGGGAAAGCACATCGGTAAATTTTTTCAGTTCCCTTTCCGAAGTACGGAGGGCGGCCTCGTAGTCCCTTTCTCCCGGTTCGGGAACCATCATATTGTCCAAACTATACCCATCTACCTGAAAAGCATTCAGAAAAAAGAACTCGCATACTTGATCCTTGTACATCTCCAAGGCATATTTTATGGCATTGAGGGAATTTTTGGAAAAATCGGTGGGCACTAATATGTTGTTTTCCATGATCATTTTGTTTTTTAGGTACGATCAAAGATAATTCCCGCAACTTGCCTTTTATATGACAATTATCAGTAGTCCTACTGTCCCTAGGCCGCCTGTACATAGGTCGGCCTCTGGGAGCATTTTGCTGAAATGAAGCTATTATTATCGATGGTAACGATCGGTACAACATTTTAAGCGAAGCTATTTATTTTGTATATTTATAGGGAAATAACATGGTATGAAAAGCAGTTTTAAGGATATCGTGAATTCCGAAGTTCCCGTTTTGATAGATTTTTATGCCGACTGGTGCGGGCCGTGCAAAATGTTGGCGCCCATCCTAAAAGAAGTAAAGCAGGAACTTGGCGATGGAATAAAAGTGGTAAAGATCGATGTTGACAAAAACCAAGAGTTGGCAACCGCCTATCAGGTAAGGGGCGTTCCCACCATGATGGTCTTTAAAAGTGGCAAGCAGTTATGGCGCCAATCGGGCGTACTGCAAAAAGCGGAAATTATAAACACGATAAAATCCTTGTCCTAAAATAGCTTTCTAAAATACTGGGGGCCTCGCACACCGACCTCTATTGGTCATGTACTACCATAAAGGGCACTTTTGTATGGAAGCTCACCTCTTCCACCTTTGAATTGAACAACAACTGCTGCAAAAAATTAAGGTTCTTGGCCACCATCACGATCAGGTCTATATTCCTACTTTCCACGAAACACTGTACTGCCGTCGTGACTTTTTTATTGGTGATCGTATGGAAACTACAGTTATCCCCAAAATTTTCGTTTAGGTAATCCTGCAGATATTCCTTGTTCTGGTGCTGGGCCTTGGCCAGGGGCTGCTCACCCTTTGAGGCGTGCATCACCCTAAGTTTCGTTCCGCCGAGCTCCATCAATTGCGATAGTGCCCCCAAAATACCGGAAGAGTAAAAAATACTATAGTCGGTTGGAAAGGCAATTTCCTTTAAACAAGCAAAGGTTGATAGCGACGGTACCGCCAAGGTGTTGCATTTTACCTTGGTGATCACATTTCCTGTGTTACTTCCTATGATACTGCCCAAAGCACCGGAAGCACCTTTGGTGCCCATAACGATAAGCTCTATTTTTTTTTCTGTAACGTGCTTCCTTATACATTCCACAAAGAACCCATAATCGTTGAGCGGGATAAAGGTATGGTTTTGGGAAGACAAGGGTTCCAATTTCTTGATCAAGGCCAGTAAACGTGTTTTGGAAAGCGCCATTAGATCTTCCATCAGCGCTCGGGACGATGGCGGGTACATATTTCCATCCATGGCATGCCCTCCCATATCATTCACATGTAGCAGGTAAAATGCAACATCGGCCCCTTTAAAAAGTTTAAGGGAATAGTTTATGGCGTTTAGGGAGTCTTCCGAAAAATCCGTTGGAATTAAAATATTCTTCATTATCCGCTCTTCTTGGCGTAAAAGTAACGGTAGTGCCCGATATGGAATATGACCAAAATCATTTTTGCGGCCCGGCGTGCAAAAACGTACCATCCGATCATTCCATTTCCTGCAGATGTTGAATATTCAAAATCTTGATATTTCTTCCCTCAATTTCTATTATTCCCTCTTTTTTAAAGCTTGAAAGGGTCCTGATCAGACTTTCGGTGGCTATCCCCGCAACACTTGCCAGATCGTTCCTGGATATTTTTAACGGCCTATCGGTTTTGTTGTCCAAGATCCTCGCAAACTGCAATAATGTCCTTGCCGTTTTTTTCCGTACCGAACTGTAGGCCATTTGCAGTAGTTGCTCCTTGATTCCCGCTAAATCCCTCGCAAAAAGTCCCATTAGTTCCATGGAGATGCTATTGTTCCTTTCCAGTAAGTCTTTTAACAGCCCCTTGGACAGGGCCACCAGCTCCACATCTTCCACAGCGGTTGCCGATTCTTCATAGGGAATGGTATCTAAAAAGGATGTAAAGCCCACAAAATCGTCGGCCCGGTGAAGGGAGGTCACCAATTCTTTGCCTTCACTGTCCATTTTATGGCATTTTACCACTCCTTTTAAAGTAAGGAAGACCTTATTGGAATGGTCCCCTTCCCTATAAATGGCCTCCCCTGTTCTGTAGGTAAAGACTTCCCCGTTATCATCGAAGAAATTTTTAAGTTCGTGAAGGTTCCGTAGATCGTCCCCTTCCGTCATACCATCCATTTCAACCGCAGCGTTCCGGTTTCTAAGTATTTCGGCTTTTGCCAGTCTACTCTCAATGGCACTCATAAGATCTTCTTCCTCAAAGGGTTTGGTCAGGTAATCATCGGCACCAAGATCCATTCCTTTTCTTATCTCTTTGTGTTCCGTCTTGGCCGAAAGGAAAATAAACGGGATATGTTTTGTCTTAAGATCGGCAGAAAGTTGTTTTAAGACCCCATATCCATCCATTTCAGGCATCATGATATCACATACCACAATATCCGGAAGTATTTCCAGGGCCATTTCCACCCCCACCCTTCCATTCGGAGCGGTGTGGACTTTATAATTGGCAAGCTCCAAAAGTTCGGCGGTGTTTTCCCGTAGGGCAAGGTCGTCTTCAATCAATAGTACTTTCTTCATTTGTTTTTTCTTTGTGTACCAAGGGCAAGAACAAGGTAAAGGTAGCGCCTTTATTCTCCTCACTGATAAAATTAATAGATCCTCCCAAATTCTCGATATGTCCTTTGACAATATTGAGCCCTATTCCAGTTCCTTGGACCAACAGCGCATTCTCCGCCCTAAAATAACGGTTAAAAACAAACTTCTGTTCTTCCTTGGGAATGCCGATACCTTGATCTATTACCTTAATGGTGACCATTTCCGGACTGTGGTCTACCTGAATGTCTATGGTGGAATGTTCTTTAGAATATTTTATGGCATTGTGCACCAGGTTGGACAGCATCAATTCCAATATTTTTTCGTCAAAGGTGATCACCACCTCATCAATGTTCTCGGGATAGAGGATATTCTGTCCCGTTTTCAGGAGCATATTGGCATCATAGATTACCTCGTTCACCAATTTGCTCAAGGGAAAAGTAGTGAATTTATAAGAAACCTTGCCCGATTCCAGCCGTTCCACCGAGAGAAAATCCGTTAGAATGGTATCCAGGTATTTTACCTTGTTCTTAATGGTGTCCAGATGTTTTGTCCTGTTGTCCTGTTGCTCGGTAAGCTGGTATTTTGAAACAAGGGTGGCAGAGGTCAAAATACTGCTCAACGGGGTCTTGAACTCATGGGAAACCAAGGAAAGGAACTTCGTCTTAAGATCGTTCAGTTCCCTTTCCTTCTTAAGGGCCATATTCGCCCTGTTTTCCGCTTCCTGTCTAAGGGAAACCTCCTCGCGCAGTTCCTGTACGGTGGAGTGCAGTTCCTTGGTACGCTGTGCAATCTTTGCCTCCAGTTCGGAATTTAAATTATTGATCTGTCTTTCCTGTTCCTTACGCTCGGTAATATCTATGACCAAGGCCATGACATAGGTAATATTGTCCACCTCAAAAGGATTTAGTCCGGCCTCTACGGGAAACTCCTCCCCATTCTTTCGCACCCCAAAAAGATCTCTGCCCCTCCCCATTTGCCGCTTTCCACTTTTGTGCATAAATCCTTTAAAATGGCTTCCGTGGTCATGATGGTATTTTTGGGGGATCAAAATGTTTAACGGCGACCCGATCAGCTCCTCCATTTCATATCCGAACATCTCATTGGCGGATGCATTGGTGGCTACAATGACCTGGTCACTGTTTACGACGATGATCCCTTCAGAAATGGCACTGGAAAGGAGCGAGAAGATGTTGCTGTTATCGTTGAAAAATCTCATACCCAAAGTTAGTCATTAATCGCTTGCTTAAACAAAAATGATATTGCTGGGCCGCCATTTTTCAAAAGGAGCTACTTTTATTCATTGATTCCACATCAGCAGTCCAAAAGGGTATTACTTTAAGGGAATGGCACCTTTTTGCTTTAGATACGCAATCTTATATTGGAACATATCGGCCATTTTTATGGCACGCATTTTTGCTTCCGCTGTCCGCTCCCCCTCAAAGTGCTCATCCACGGTCGTATGGAACAATTGCAGCCATCGATCAAAATGTTCCCTGGCCACGGGAAGATGCGCATGGGGCGCAAACGGACTGCCGTAATAGGTGTGCTCCCCCAAAAGCAGGGTCTGCCAGAACAGGTACATTTTTTCAAGATGTTCCGGCCATTTATCCTTTATGGCCTCATTGAAAACGGGCCCAAGCAATTCATCTTTTCGTATCCGCTCATAAAAAGTATCCACCAAAAATTCAATATCCCCGATCGTATCTATCTTTCTTTTCATGGAACATGGTTTTATCACCACAAAAGTACGATACCGGTTATTCATATCAGGGGAAGAAACAAAAAATAGGGCCCAAGGTTTCCAGTGGCCTATTTTTCCATTAACTTTAAATGCCAAAATTTAGGCAATGGGCAAATGGTATGTTGTACTCCATCATCGATATAGAAACCACCGGCAATGGCATAAAAGGGAATCGGATAACCGAAATAGCCATCTTTAAGATACAGGGTAATGCCGTGGTGGACGAATATACGACCTTGGTGGATCCGGAATGTGAAATTTCCTACTTTATCACGGGCCTTACGGGCATAGACAACCAAATGGTGAGGGGCGCCCCAAAATTGAGGGATATCGCCCAACGGATAATGGATATTACGGCCGATACCATTTTTGTGGCGCACAATGTAAATTTTGATTATCAGGTAATCAAGGCGCAATTCCAGGAACTTGGACTGGATTTCACCCGAAAGAAACTCTGTACGGTCAGGCTTTCCCGTAAATTGGTGCCCGGCCTGCATTCATATAGCCTTGGAAAACTCTGCAGTTCCCTTCAGATACCGCTGCTGAACAGGCATAGGGCCCGAGGCGATGCACATGCCACTGTTCTCTTGTTCCATAAGCTAATGGGCATCGACGGGGCCGGGGCGGCCATCAAGGAATTTTTAAATTCCCGCTCACAGGAAGCCACGCTTCCCCCTGGTCTTTCCAAATTAAATTTTGACGCCTTGCCCAGTACCCCGGGAATTTACTATTTTAAAAACGACAAAAGGGAAATTATATATATCGGCAAGGCCAATAATATCAAAAAAAGGGTACTGGGCCACTTTTATGACAGATCGAACAAGGAAACCTTCTTATGTAGGGAAACCGCCCATGTCGATTTTGAGCTTTCCGGAAACGAACTCTTGGCCCTTTTAATGGAGTCGGCCGCCATCAAACGGCATTATCCGGCATATAACGTTTCCCAAAAGAACAATGTTCAACCTTATGGCATCTTTACCTATGAGGACAGGTTGGGTATCATACATATAGCCTACAACAAACTAAGGGCAGTGCCAAATGCGCTGGCCAAATTTGCCACGCTTTCAGAATGCAGGGCTTTCATGGAAGATCTTTGCGAATCTTTTGACCTTTGTCCCAAATACTGTCACCTACAGGAAAAAGTTCCGGTATGTTCCCATTACAAGATAAATGGCTGCAAAGGAATCTGCAGGGGTTCGGAGCCTGTAGCGCACTATAATGGCCGGGTCCAGAACGCCATGGCCCATGTAATTTCAAAAAATAAGAATGTCCTTATCCGGGAAAATGGCAGGAATGCGGACGAAGATGCCTATATCTGTATTCGGGACGGTATTTACATTGGATACGGCTTTCTCCAAAAAGATACATTGGTCGGTTCGGCAGAGGATCTTACAGCTTTCTTGGTGCCTCAGAAGGATACCTTGGATACCCAGCGCATCTTAAAATCGTATTTAGCAAAACAACGGGAGAATGTGGTTTCCTTTCAAGATTCCCCTATTACCGATGCAATCGAAAAATAGATATGGAACCCATCTTTGCAAGACCATGAATTCTATCTGCCAACCCTATTTTTTGCCGCCACTGTTCATCAGTATCAATACCGTTGAGACCAGTATAACACAAACTGCTGCAAAAACGGCGATCATCGCGATTCCGTTACTCCAGTTTACAAGGGGCATGAATACATTTGGCATAGTTGACTAATTTAGATAGGACGGCTAAAATAATACGTGCCCGCTTTACGTAATATGATAAATATCAGTCCCGAAGCAAATTCCACCCCTTACAAAATCCCATTCCTATACCACCCATTCAGTCCTAGAGAGTGCTAGGGCATACATAATTGGAGACGGGCATACCAGCTCCCTTCATGGCTGTGAAGCCCCCCTCCACATTGATCAGGTTATGGATTCCCCGGCTCTTGAGTATCGATGCCGCGATCACAGATCGGTACCCGCCCGCACAATGCAGGTAAAATGTTTCCTTCACAGGAAATTCTGCCATATGGTCGTTCAGGAAATCCAAAGGGGCATTATATGCGTTCAGTATATGTTCCGACAAAAATTCACTTTCCTTCCGCACGTCAAAAATAGGGAGGGCTACGGCAGTATCCCACTTTGCTATTTCTTCCGCGGTCAGGGAGTCAATTATATCATAATCCCTTCCTTCCTTTTTCCATGCGTAAAATCCACCTTCCAAATATCCGATGGTTCCATCAAATCCTACCCGGGACAATCTGGTAATGGCCTCCTTCTCCCGTCCTTGGGGAGCGATCAGCAGGAGCGGTTGCTTCACATCGGCTATCAGGGAGCCTACCCATGGGGCAAAACCACCATCGAGGCCAATAAAAATGGATTTTGGAATATGGCCCTTCACAAACTGGGATTCCCCTCGTACATCCAGTACAATGGCCCCCGTACTGTTGGCGGCAACTTCAAAATCGGTTGGGGAGAGCGCAACAGTCCCCCTTTCCAGAACACCTTTAATATCCTCATAGCCTTCTTTGTTCATCTGGACGTTCAATGGAAAATACTTGGGCGGCGGCAAGAGGCCTTCCGTTACCTCTTTGATAAACTCCTCCCGTGTCATATCGGCCCTTAGGGCATAATTCATCCTTTTTTGGTTGCCAAGGGTATCGACCGTCTCCTTCATCATATTTTTGCCACATGCGGATCCCGCACCATGCGCAGGATATACGATCACATCATCTGCCAATGGCATGATCTTGTCCCGTAAGCTATCGAACAGCAGTCCTGCCAGATCCTCTTGTGTAAATTCAGCGGCCTTTTGGGCAAGGTCGGGCCTTCCCACATCCCCCAAAAAAAGGGTGTCACCGGAAAATATGGAGTGATCCCTTCCTTCTTCATCCCTTAAAAGATAGGTTGTGCTTTCCATGGTATGCCCAGGTGTATGTAAGACCTTGATCCTTGTTGCGCCCAATCTAAACTCCTGTCCGTCAGTTGCAATGATCGCATCAAAACTAGGGTCTGCACTGGGGCCAAAGATAATGGGCGCCCCAGTTTCCCTGGATAGGGTAAGGTGTCCGCTCACAAAATCGGCATGAAAATGTGTTTCAAAAATGTATTTTATTTGGGCCTTATCGGCTTTTGCCCTGTTCAGGTAGGGCTGTACTTCCCGCAAGGGGTCTATAATGGCCACTTCCCCATTGCTTTCCACATAATAGGCCCCTTGGGCCAAACAACCTGTATATATCTGTTCAATTTTCATAGGTTCGTTTTACGGTCCTCCATATTTTTTCCAACATTTACGGAAAAATAAAGTACCTCTTTGTCATACCGATCAAAAATAATGGTAATATGGTTTATAGACGGTAACATCAGTCACTAAAATTTCGACTCTGATAGGCCACCCTTTCCCATAGGGACGAAATGTTCATTCGATTGTCATAGTATTCAACCGCCTCCTTGATCCTTGTAAAGAGGTACTCCTTGTGCAACTCTTCAATGATGCCACTGTTAAAAATAATGTCCCTCGTAGGGCCAATGGCACCCACAATATAAAATTCCAGATTTCTTTTGTGTACCTCTTCAATAACTTGTATCAAAGCTTTGGAACCGGTGGAATCTATGTAGTTGATCGCCTCTGCGTTCAGGATGACGGCTTTTAAACGATTTCCCTTGGCATTGATCCTTGCAAGGATCTGCGTCTTAAAATAATTGGCATTGCCAAAATACAATTGCGCGTCAAAACGTACGATCAAAAGATCTTCCCTTACGATCACCTCATCCCCGAACCTATCGATGTTTTTATAATAATCCGAATTTTTAATATTGCCCAACACGGCAAAATGTGGTTTGGAGGTCCTATAGACCATGACCAAAAGGGAAAGGAGCACCCCCATCATTATCCCTTGCTGTATCCCGATAAACAACGTGATCAAAAAAGTGATGGCCAACACCCAAAACTCGTCCTTTCCATTGGTCCACAATATTTTGGGATAAGCAGTGTCTATAAGGCCCACTACCGAAACCATAATTATGGATGCCAATACGGCATTTGGCAAGTAATGGAACAAGGGGGTCAGAAAAAGGAGGGTGATCACTACCAAAATAACACTGAACAGGGAAGCGATGGTGGATTTTGCCCCTGCTTCCGCATTGATCGCAGATCTGGAAAAACTGGAGGTTACCGGATATGCCTGAAAGAAGGACCCCACAAGATTTGAACTTCCCAAGGCCACCAATTCCTGATTGGGATCTATATTATCCTCTTGTTGGCGTTCCTCCAATGCCTTGCCTATGGAGAATGTTTCCAAATATCCCACTAAGGCCAGGGCAAGTGCCATTGGAAAAAGAGCGGTGAATTTTTTCAATCCAAACTCGGGTACCTGAAATAATGGGAGTCCCTTAGGTATTTCCCCAACGATATGAACCCCGTACCGTGTAAGCCCAAAAAAATAGACCAGTCCGATTCCCAACACGACCACTACCAGAATGGAAGGAACCCTCTTCGCCCATTTTTTAAGAATCAAAATGGCCAAAATTCCCGTTATTCCCAAAAGTAGGTCGGGAAGGTTGGTATCCATAAAATGGTAGAAGGTGTTGATCAACAATTGATGAAACTGACCGCTGTTGGGGATATCGGCGCCCATCAAATGTTTTAACTGACTGAAGATAATGGTGATCGCGGCGGCCGAGGTAAACCCACTTATTACGGGTTTCGACATAAAGTTCACCAAAAATCCCATTCGCAAGAGTCCCAACAGCAACTGCATGGCCCCCACCATAAAGGCCAGCAGTATGGCCATCATTATATATTCGTCCAGATCTACAATGGCAAAGGCGCCCAATCCTGCCGCCACCAAAAGGGAATCCATGGCTACGGGACCTACTGCCACTTGTTTGGAGGTTCCCAAGAGCGCATATATCACCGTCGGGAAAAGAGCCGCATAAAGTCCGTATACAGGCGGTAGTCCGGCTACCATCGCATATGCCATGGCCTGGGGGATCAGGACGATCCCTACCGTTGCGCCCGCAATAAGATCCTTTCCCAAATATGCTTTGGGATAGTTGGGCAGCCAGTCCAGAAAGGGAAAAAACCTTCGCATAGTTGCAAAATTATAGTCTGGGATCAAGTGGCATTTCCTTCTGTAGGTTCCCTAATCCACGGCTATTCCGTAATAGAGCAATTTTGCCTCTTCATGAAAAGGATTGTACTGCGAATGGGCCTCCTTTGGTGAAATGCTGATGCAATCGCCTGCCCGGAGGACCATTTGCTCATTTTCCACCACAAATTCGATCCTGCCTTCCAGCACATAAAAAATCTCGAACATGCTGGGATGGCTGTGCGTTTCCACACGCTGTTCCGACTTAAATACTGCGGTCCCGAAATTCATCAATTGTGGAATTTCCCCTTTTTCAAGAAATACTTTTTTTTTAATCGCCGGGTTATGGCTTACCCCCATTTCGGGCAAAAGTTCTGTTCGGACCAGTTTCATTTAAAATAGTTGGTTTGTGTAACGTATTATCAAACTTTCTGACTAGTTTCTTGGAAAGAGCCCCACCTTAAAGACCATTGGTTCCTTTCCCATAATTTGAAATCCGGAATGAAGCTCATTTTGGGGCACGTTATATGGATAAAAGCTGATAGGTTCCATACAGACCATATTGGGGACTTCCGTCCACAACATAAAATGACCAAAGCCTTCCGTTCGAACGGTGATGTCCTTTTTATCCGATAAAGTTACGGAATTGGTCCCTGGAACGTACAGGGCCCTGTTGCCTACCGCTAGTACCTGGGAAAGTGATATGGTGGTGTCCCCAGCTTGTATGGTCGGTGATTCGGTATACAACTTAAAAGCGGGGTGATATCCCAACATAAAGGGCATTCCCAAATCGCCGGAAACGGTAAAAGTGATCATCAATCCGCCCTCAGCCAGTTCAAAGGATTTTTCAAAAACAAAATCATAGGGCCATGAAAGCCATTGCTCTGTAGATTTCGCTGGAAATTTGGAATTCTCGACTGGTTGACCGGCAAAATATTCCTTTTTATAGACCGTTTTAGTGGCAGTACTTGAACAGGACCTATAGGGTATTTCCCTTAACAGACCGTGCTGGTCCTGAACTGCATCTCCCTTGGTGGTGGAAACCCTAAAATTTGCCTCATTGGTGGGACCGATGATAGGGAACATCTCGGTATCGGAACTTCGCCATCCCGGACTTCCCTTTTGGTGTATAAATTCATGGCCGGAAACGGCAAACCCAATAAGTTCTCCCGCCTCCACCCTAGCCACATATTCCTTAAATCGCAATTCGATCATATATTCATTGGTTTAATTCAATCCTCTTTTATAAATCCTTTTTCACGCATCCAATCGCCGTTGAACATTTTACCGACATACCTACTTCCATGATCATGGAAAAGCACCACTACCACGTCCTCTTTTGTAAAATGTTCCTTTAATTGCAGCACCCCTTTAATGGCCGCTCCCGCCGAATTCCCCAAAAACATCGCCTCTTCCCTTACCAACTTTTGGGTATAGATGGCGGCATCCCTATCGGTGACCTTCGTAAAACCATCTATAACATCAAAATTGACGTTCTTGGGGATAATATCTTCCCCAATGCCCTCGGTAGAATAGGGATAGATCTCGGCAGGGTCAAAAATTCCGGTCTCATGGTATTTTTTAAAAACGGATCCGTACGTATCCACTCCCCATATTTTTATTTTAGGATTCTTGGATTTTAGGTAGGTCCCTACCCCGGAAATGGTACCGCCTGTACCAACGCCCACTACGAAATGGGTGACCCTACCTTCCGTCTGATCCCATATTTCCGGTCCGGTATGCAAAAAATGAGCTTTGGTATTGGAAAGGTTGTTGTACTGATCGGCATACCAGGAATTGGGAATTTCCCCGGCCAGTCTTTTCGCAGTGGAATAATAACTTCTTGGATCTTCCGGGGCCACTTCGGCAGGGCACACATGTACTTCGCTGCCCATGGCCTTGAGTATATCGATCTTTTCCTTCGACTGTTTATCGCTGATCACACATATCAGGGAATATCCCCTAACAATGGCGACCAGTGCCAACCCCATACCCGTGTTGCCGGAAGTAGCCTCTATGATGGTTCCGCCCGGAAGCAAAACCCCTTCTTCCTCCGCATCCAAGATCATCTGTAACGCCATCCTATCCTTCACGGAATTGCCCGGGTTAAAGGTTTCATATTTTGCAAGTACCGGACACGGCAAATCTTCCGTTATCCGGTTCAACTTGACCAGGGGAGTATTCCCTATGGTTCCCAAGATGTTCTTTTTGTACTCCATCGCTATATAAAGATAGGTATTCCTATTTTGCCGACAAAGCGGGCATTGCCCCTAAAAGCCCATGACCTCCTGTAGATCATTCGAACCTTATAGCCTTGACAGGGTCTATTTTGGTGATGATATAGGAGGGCAGCAATAACATAAGAAGACATAGTAAAAGAACGCCCAAATTGAGGGTCAGGACCGCAAATAGGTCGATATGTACGGGAATGTACTCGATATAATATTCTTGGGGATTTGGAAATTTGAACATCTTGAACCGATCCTGAAGCCATAATAGCCCCAAACCTAGCAGGTTCCCCCAAAATAGGCCCACTGTGATCAGGTAAGCAGCATTGTAGAGAAAGACCTTACGGATGCTCCAATTATTGGTTCCCAATGCCTTGAGGATACCTATCATCTGGGTACGTTCCAAAATGAGCACCAATAGTGCGGTGATCATATTGATGCCGCCCACGATGACCATGATGCCTATGATCAAGGCTATGTTAAAATCAAAAAGCCCGATCCACTCGAATATTTTATAATATTTATCCTGTATGTTCTGGCTGTTCAGATCCGAAAGCGTCTTCCCATAAATTTCCTTTGTTTTTTGATCTATTTCATCGAAATCGTTCAGGAACACCTCAAAATTGCCCACTTGATCAGGTTTCCATCCGTTCATACGTTGGATATGCCGGATATCAACAAAGAGATAGTTGCTGTCGAATTCCTCGAACCCGCTGTCGTAAATCCCCACAATCTTGAACTTTCGTTGGTTAGGGGTCTTGGATGGGTCATCATCTTTTAGAAAAAAAGTGAAAAAGGTATCATCCAGTCCCAATTGGAGTTTGTTGGACAATATTTGCGATATGAGTACTTCTTCGTTTAAGCTCCCCTTATAATCGGGCACCCTTCCCGCTACCAAGTATTCCTTAAAGGAATCCCAACGGTAATCTTGGCCCACACCTTTTGCAATAATTCCCTCAAAGGTCTTTTCCGTTCGGATTATCCCCCCCTTGCTGGCTACTGCCTGTACATGAAGAATGCCGTCCACGGTGGTAAACTTGGGATAAAAATCCTGTTTTAGGGAAACGGGCAGTACGGAAACATCGGAGCTATTGTTATCGTAATTGTATATCTGTACATGCCCGTTAAAGGCGGCCACCTTTTCCCGGATCTTATTTTTTAGGCCCACCCCGGTCGCAATGGCTATCAACATCATGATCACCCCCAGTGCTATGGCCGCAATGGCGATTTTTATAATTGGTGCGGATATACTACTTTTATGCTCCTTGCCCTTTATAAGGCGTTTGGCAATATAATATTCTAAATTCAATCCATGGGTTTTTTATCCGTTTTCAAAAATACAGTTTTATTGTCGGTTTTAATACTTTCTTCCTGTGGAAACCAACAGGCTACCGTCAGGCCCGATAGCGAAACCGCTTTGATGGAAAGACCGGTGTTGGATCACGTACCTTCCGACTCTTTGATAATTGCCTCCAACAGAACGGAAATGTACCTTCCTTTGTTAAGGGGCAAAAAGGTTGCCGTAGTGGCCAATCAGACCAGTGTGATCTTTACCCCTAATGGAACGGTACATTTGGTAGATTCCCTTGTTTCCCTCCAGATCGACATTAAAAAGGTATTCGCTCCCGAGCATGGGTTCAGGGGCGAGGCAGATGCAGGGGAGACCGTAAAGGACGGGGTGGACAATAAGACCAACTTGTCCCTTATTTCCCTTTATGGCAAAAACAAAAAACCCACCGACAAACAACTCGAGGACGTAGAGGTGGTGCTTTTTGACATACAGGATGTTGGGGTGCGCTTTTATACCTATATCGCAACCTTACAGCTTGTAATGGAAGCCTGTGCCAAAAATAATATCCCCATTGTGGTGCTGGACAGGCCAAATCCCAATGCCCATTATATCGATGGCCCCACCATGGAAACGGAACATTCAAGTTTTTTGGGAATGGCTCCCATCCCATTGGTATATGGCATGACCATAGGCGAATATGCACAAATGTTAAACGGCGAAGGATGGTTGGACGGAGGCCGGAAAGCAGCGCTAACCGTTATACCTTTGGAAAATTTTACGCACCGAACGCCCTATAAAATTCCCATCAGACCTTCCCCCAACCTCCCCAACGATAAAAGTATCAACCTCTATCCCAGTTTGGGGCTGTTCGAAGGTACCTATATCAACGCCGGTAGGGGAACGGAATTTCAGTTCCAGCGATACGGCGCTTCCTTCCTGGACAGCACCGTCTACGATTTTTCCTATGTTCCCCAACCAAACTTTGGTTCCAACGATCCAAAGGAAAAAGGCAAACGCTGTTATGGAAAAGACCTATCGAACGTTGCCGAACTCGATCAAGTTTCCCTTGCCTGGCTCTTAGATGCCTATACCAACTGTACGGATAAGGGAAAATTTTTTAACCAAAGTTCCTTTACCAAACATTCAGGGACCGAAAAACTACAGAAACTCATAGAAGCGGGCGTTTCCGAAGCGGCCATAAAGGAAACTTGGCAACCAGATCTGGAAAAGTTCAAAAAGATCAGGAAGCCCTATCTGATCTATCCGTAAAGCGAATTCCACCACCACTGGTTTTTGGAACCGGAGCCTTGTTGGACGGAACCACATATCTATTGAAAGGAATCCCCAGTAGTAGCTTGATCTTTGAATTGGCAACCGTATCGGGATAGGTGTCCACCCCGTAAACTATTTTTTTTGGGTCCATTTTTGTAAATGTCCCGAACATTCGGTCCCATACCGAAAAGATATTTCCATAATTACTATCGGTATACGGCAGTACATAGTGGTGGTGCACCTTGTGCATGTTGGGAGATACGATGGCCCAGCTGATAAGATCGTCCAATTTTTCGGGCAATGTTATATTGGCATGGTTGAACTGGGAGAATACAACGGACAGTGACTGGTACAACATTATGATGCCTACGGGCGCACCTAGTATGAATACCCCAAAACAGGTAAATATAAAGCGGATCGCGCTTTCTCCCGGATGGTGGCGATTGGCCGTAGTGGTATCTACATGGTTATCCGTATGGTGGATCAAATGAAAGCCCCACAGTACCTTGACCTTATGCTGTACCCAATGGGCCAGCCAAGCCCCTATGAGGTCCAAAATGAGCAGTCCGAGAATTATTTTTGCCCAAAGAGGAGCTCCATCCAACCATTGAAGCAGTCCAAAATGATTGGCAACCGTCCAGTCACTTGTTTTCAAAAGTAAAAATGCCAATATAAAATTTACCATTACCGTCGTAAGCGTAAAAAAAATATTGATGCTCCCATGTCGCCATTTTTTATAATCGAACCGGAACAGCGGAACCGCATATTCCAACAGCCAAAAAAAAGCGATCCCGAACACCAAGATAGCACTGCGGTGTAAGGAAGGAATCGTTTCAAAATAATCCATAACGCTTTCCATATCTGCAAGATAAGGAAGGTAGTGGTATTTTCAAATAAAAATAAATGGACAAAAGAACTAGGGAAACCTGTCGGCCCAGATCATCACAAGGGCAATCGCTTCTTCATTTCCTCCACAATATTGAAGGCCGCAGGGCAAATGGCCACATTCTGAAGCGTCAATTTTGAAATCTGCTGGAACTTTTTGCGATCTGTATGGGGGAACTCCTTACACGCCTTGGGCCGCACATCGTAGATGGAACAATAATTATCGGCATCCAGAAAAGTGCACGGAAGCTTCTGTAGCACAAGGTCGTTGTCCTCGTCGATCCTTAAATGGGCCTCTATAAATTTTTGTGGTTTCAAACGCAGATGCTTTGCGATCCTTTCCACATCGGAAGACGTAAATAAGGGGCCGGTGGTCTTACAACAATTGGCACACGCCAAACAGTCGGTTTTTTTAAATTCCTCCCCATGTAGTTCCTTCATGGTATGATCAAGCGATTTTGGAGGTTTGGCACGGAGCTTGGCAAAGTATTTTATGTTCGCCGAATTTTTCTCACGGGCCTTTTGCGGTAATTGCCTTAAGACTTCCTCCATGTCAAATAAACTTTTAAAAGTTGGTCAAAAGTCCCACATTTGTACGGAAATTACAAATTAAAATGGACGAGGATATTTTTGGGCAGGCCATCCATGATTACCATGTGGGCCAATATACGGAAGATATAAAGACCTATTCGTCCTTGGATGAGGAGGACGTCATCCCCGTTCCATATCTTTTTAGGGATTTTGATGCAATGCCCCCGCTGGAAAAAAAAGCACTTTCCCTATGCAAGGGCAAGATTCTGGACATCGGGTGCGGTGCCGGGAGCCATAGTTTATATTTACAAAATAAAGGATATATGGTCACTGGTCTTGATCGTTCCGAAAGGGCGGTGGAAACATGTAGGCTCCGTGGCCTTTCGCATACAGTGATATCGGACATTTTCACTTTTAACAATGGCCCTTTTGATACCCTGCTCATGCTTATGAACGGGATAGGCATTGTTGGGGAACTTAGATATCTGGGTGAATTCCTTACCCATCTCAAGACCTTGTTGCGGCCGGGGGGACAGGTACTTCTTGATTCGAGCGATATCATCTATATGTTCGAATCGGATGAGGATGACGGGGGATACTGGATTCCCGACACCCCTGCTTACTATGGCGAAGTAACATTTACCATGCACTATAAAAAGAACCGTACACCTCCCTTTCAATGGTTGTATGTGGACTACAACACCTTACAACGGGCCGCCCTTCATGCAGATTTTCACTGTGAGCTTGTTGGGGAGGGTTCCCATTATGATTATCTTGCACGACTTAGCCTGCCCTTATAATAGAACTTTTATGGGAGCGTTATCGTATGTGAGGGTATTGGAACCATGGATTACCTGAAATACGCTTTATGAAAAAAAAATATTCTTTGGCCCTTGCCCTTCTAATGATGGTTCTCATCAACTGTTCCAAGGATTCTTCTGATGGAAATATAGAGGAAACCGGCGGACAGTTGGACAAGAGTGCAAATCTAATGACCACGGGAGATTCTGCCAACGACCTGCTTTCCAATAGCCATTATGATCGGTTATTGCTGGAAATCGCCTACGTGGAAGGGTTCAGGCCCATCGCACGTACCGAAAGCGATGTGCTGGAATTTATAAGGGAGGTAACCTTTAAGCAGAACATTGAAGTTACCTACAACAGCTTGCCCTCGCCTGGGGAAGAGACCCTCACCATTGCCGAAATAGACGATCTGGAAACCCAAAACCGGACCCTTTTCAATACGGACGATGCGGTGGCCATTTATATTTATTTTGCGGATGCCCCTTTCGAGGGTGACGATCCGGACAGTGATCTGGTGACCCTCGGTGCGGTCTACCGCAATACCTCTATGGTCATCTATGCATCCTCGGCCCAAAAATTGGCGGCAACGAGCTCCCTTATAACCTCAGCGACCATTGAGACCGCAACAATGCAGCACGAATTTGGCCATTTATTGGGATTGGTAAATTTGGGAACCGACATGGTAAATGCACATGAATCCAATGAAACGGATGAAAATGGGGATGCGGTTACCGGAACCAATGGCGAGCCATCGGGAAACAGTCATTGCAACGTAGATGGTTGCCTAATGTCGGCAGAGCTCGAATTTACGCTGGGAATGAAGAGGATGCTTACCGCAAAAAACGGTGCGGTGCCCGTCCTGGATGCCGAATGCCTGCGCGACCTTCGGGCCAACGGGGGTAGATAGTTACGCAGTGTCCTATTGGTTAAATAGCAATTGATGATACTTTATGGGATGTTCAGATATTTGTGGGTCTGCAACGAAACTTTCCATTTCGGATTTTTCATGACATAATCCACGATCAAAGGGACCATTTTGTCACGGACGCTCCATTCGGGCTGTAAGTAAAGGATACATTCCTTGTTGACCAAGGCCGCCTGCTCTTCGGCAAAGATAAGATCATGTTTGTTGTAAACGATCATCTTAAGTTCATGGGCCACGTGATAAATTTCTTTTTCCGGCAGTTTGTTCTTTTTTGGGGAAAGGCAGATCCAGTCCCAAATGCCCGTTAGCGCATAGGCCCCCGATGTTTCTATATGGACCTGCAGGCCCTTGGCCTTTAGGGCGGAGGTCAACGGAAGCATATTCCATGTAAGGGGTTCCCCACCGGTAACCACAATGGTATCGGAAAATTTGGCCGCATTGGCCACAATGGCGTCTACAGCCGTGGGCGGATGGGTATCCGCATTCCAGCTTTCCTTTACATCGCACCAATGGCAGCCCACATCACAGCCGCCCACCCTAATAAAATAGGCGGCGGTTCCCTTATGGAACCCTTCACCTTGGATGGTATAGAATTCCTCCATTAAGGGCAATAGCACCCCTTGATCTACCAATGACAAAACTTCTTCTTTCAACATGGCCGCAAAGATACGATAACCCTTGGAATATTTTATGGGTCGGATATCCCCTCCTTAATTCGGAATTTGCGAACACATGAACCTTTTAGGAGCTTATAAGTTCTACGACCAGGCTAAAAATTTTGCATGATAACGCCCAATTAAGGAGTCAACGACACCGGAGCAAGCTCGCAAGTTATAGGAAGGAAGGCGATCATCACATTTCGACGGAATCCCTCCCTGGCGTGAAGCACTTAAATCTCGATTATCGAGTAGAGCACCTATGGTTGTGATATTTACGTAGAATCCATACCTTCTTGGTAATTTCGCAAGAATCGGGTTTTACCGGTCCCGATCGCCCTATATCTTTGTCCGTATAAAATATAAGAAATGAACCATCAGCAATATCTCGACTATGACAGGATCGCAAATGCCATTGTCTTTATACGCGATAATTTTAAGGCACAGCCCTCTTTGGAGCAGATTGCCGAAGCGGTACATTTGAGCCCCTTCCACTTTCAGCGCCTATTTACCGATTGGGCAGGGGTAAGTCCCAAAAAATTCATACAGTTCAGCAGTGTGGAATACGCCAAACAACTTTTAAGGCAGCAAAAAAACACCTTGTTCGAAACCGCCCTTGAAACAGGGCTATCGGGAACTGGAAGACTTCATGACTTATTTATAAATTTGGAGGGAATGACCCCCGGGGAATACAAAAATGGAGGGGAAAACCTTTTGATCAACTATAACTTTGCACAAACAAGGTTTGGCGATCTGATGGTGGCCTCCACCTCCAAGGGCATTTGCCATATGGCATTTTATACCGATTCCGATAGGGCACTTTTAGAACTTAAGGACCGTTTTCCCATGGCCGCCTACCAGCAGGCCGAAGATGGAAAGCAGCAACTGGCCCTATCCTTTTTCCGGAATGATGGGATCGTTGCCGGAACCATCAAATTACACCTGAACGGAACGCCCTTTCAGTTGAAGGTATGGGAAGCCCTGTTAAAGATTCCCATGGGAAATCTTGCCACCTATGGAACTATAGCGGGCCAGCTCAACAATCCAAATGCCTATAGGGCCGTGGGTACGGCCATAGGAAACAATCCTGTAGCTTTTTTAATCCCCTGCCACAGGGTAATCCAGGCCTCGGGCAACACTGGCGGGTATAGATGGGGAACGACCAGGAAAACGGCCCTAATAGCGTGGGAAGCGGCAAAGGTCAGCAATCTCGAAGTCAACTCAAAAAGCATATAGAGAAAACAAGCATATCGACGCAAGTGCCAGATCAGGAAAAAGTGGGCAAACCATAGTACTATGAGGAATATTGAAGAAAAAATCGAAGGACTGGATTGGGAAGCCATTACCAACAAGATACAGGAAAAAGGAAATGCCCTGGTAACCGATATATTGGATAGCGCACAGTGCACCGCCTTGATAAAACTATATAATGGCCACCAAGGATATAGGAAAACAGTGTTAATGGAGCGCTACCGTTTTGGACAGGGGGAATATAAATATTTTGACAACCCACTTCCAGAACCCCTTGGGCAAATCAGGGAAAAGTTATATTCCAAATTGGTCCCGCTCGCCAATAAATGGGGCAGGGTACTGAATATGGAATCCCTCTACCCGCCAACCCATCCCGAATTTCTGGAACAGTGCCGAAATAAAGGGCAAGGTAGACCCACGCCCCTGATATTAAAATATGGAAAGGGAGGATTCAATACGCTGCACCAAGATCTATATGGCGAAATACATTTTCCCATACAGGCGGTATTTTTTCTGAGCCGGCCAGGTACCGACTTTACCGGAGGGGAATTTGTCATGACACAACAAAACCCAAGGGCACAGTCGAAAGCCATTGTATTGAGCCCGAACAGGGGGGACATGTTATTGTTTCCCACTAATTTTAGACCTGTGAAGGGGTCCAGGGGCTACTATCGGGCGACGGTAAAACACGGAGTGAGCGAACTGCACACAGGGGAGCGGTACACCTTGGGAATCCCATTTCACGATGCCCTAAATTGAAATTATGGTACATCATGAAGAATTGGAGCCCCACATCCTAAAAGGGAAAATAAAACATGGGGAACTAAACTGGGGCGGGAACCATAAATTAAAGATCTATGGGACCCTACGCTGTAAGTCCGGAAAAAAAATGAAACCGGAAAACCGTGTCTTCTTCCAGTCGGAAATGGAAGCAAGGGAACAAGGTTACCGACCTTGTGGACACTGTATGGTAGCAACTTATAAAAAATGGAAAAATGGATCTTTTTAATAACGAGGCGGAACTGCCCTACAATATACTGCCAAAAGACGGAACGGCACTGTACTATGGAAAGGTAATCGTGTCACCAAGGGCAGACCACTATTTCGATTGTTTAATGGATAAGATCGCTTGGAAATTTGACGAGGCGGTCATATACGGAAAACGCATACAGACCAAAAGGAAGGTGGCCTGGTACGGCGACCTTCCCTTTGCCTATACCTATTCCAACACCCAAAAGACCGCACTTCCATGGATACCGGAACTATTGGAACTAAAAAGTACGGTCTCGGAAATAACGGGTGAAAACTATAATTCCTGCCTTTTGAACCTTTACCACAATGGGAACGAGGGAATGGCATGGCATTCAGATGGTGAAACCGATCTGAAAAAGAACGGGGCAATTGCCTCCCTAAGTTTTGGAGCGGTTCGCAAGTTTGCCTTTAAACATAAAAATACCCAAGAAAAAGTAGGGATTTTACTGGATCACGGAAGCCTTCTGTTAATGAAGGGCACTACCCAGACCCATTGGCTCCATAGGCTGCCACCCACTAAATTGGTAGATCGCCCCAGAATAAACCTCACTTTTAGATCCATAGTGGAAAATAGCGATAAACCGCACCCTGTTTTTCAAAAACCCGTCCCCACCTAATCGATTTCCTTTCTGAGCACTTCCAGGGGGGGACTTGATATGACACTTCTGCTGTTCAGCAATCCAACCAGTACCACCAAGATAACTATGCTGGGCAGCAGCACCAAAAATGGAACGGGGGAGGGAACAAAGCTGGTATCAAACACGGTCCATGCCAAAATCTGGGTCCCTATCAGTGACAACAGGATTCCCGCAAAACTTCCCAACAACCCTAGGTACAGGTATTCCAGCGCATTTATTTTTATGATCTGCCCACTTTTTGCGCCCAAAGTACGCAACAGCACACTTTCCTTGATCCTTTGGTATTTACTGGTCCGAACGGCCCCTATCAAAACGATGACCCCTGTAAGGATGCTAAAAAAAGCCATAAAGTTGATTATCCAGGAAATCTTGTCCAGTAGACCTTCCAACACCGTTAGAAGTTGTCGTAGATCCAAGATGGAAACATTGGGAAATTGACCGACTAGATCACGCTGTAGGCCTGCGGAAACAGTTGCATCGGCAGCCTTGGTGGTCAATACCCTGAACTGTGGTGCCCTTTCGAGCACTCCCGTGGGAAAAACGACCGAAAAATTAAGCTGCATACGGCTCCAGTCCACCGTTCTGATACTGGCCACAGTGGTCTCCAAAAGAACGCCCTGCACATTAAAGGTAAGATTGTCGCCTATGGCCACCTTGGCATCCTCCGCAAAATTATCGCTGACGGATATGGGCACCATTTCGGCCCCTTCCCTTTTACCGATCCACTTGCCTTCGGCCAAACTTTCGGAACCGATCAATGAATCCCTATAGGTTACCCGGAACTCGTGGTTCAATATCCAATTGTTCACCTTGGAAGTGGTATCCCGTCGTATCTCGTCCACAGTGCTCTCCCCTATCTTTTGGATCCTCATGGTAATAATGGCTATATCGTCCAAGATGGGCAGTCCATTATCCTTAATGGTCTTTGCGACCGCATCCTTTTGACCGGTCTGTATATCCAGTAGGATAATGTTGGGACTGTTCGCACTGTTTTCCAAGGTGGCCTGCGATAAAAGTAGGTCTTTGGTAAAGTATAGGGTGCTTATCAAGAAACTGCCCACACCTATGGCAAGTACCAAGGTAATGGTCTGGTTCTTGGGCCGAAAGAGGTTCAACAGGCTCTGACGGGCACAAAACCCGAACGAATGGGGAAAAAATCGTTTAATTGCCCCCATAAACATCCTTGCCACTCCGGCCAAAATGGCAAAAGTAACAAGAATACCGCCCACAAATGCAAGCGAGTATCTCCAATCATGGAGGAGCCAATATGAAAATAGAAATATGAACACGAAAATTCCCAAAGAGACAAAAAGGGCCGCCTTTCCCGATTTTTCGGGGTTGTCATCGCGTACACGAAGCGCTTGTAGAGGAGAAACATACAAGGTATCCATCAACGGATACAATGCAAAGAGGACCGACATAAAAATCCCCAATAGAATCCCCGTAAATATTGCCTGTGCGCTCCAGTACAGATGTACCTCCACGGGCAGCAGTCCCTTTAACAGCAACGGAAACAACTGCTGCAGTAGAAGGCCGAAGCCCGTCCCGATAATTCCGCCCATGAGTCCAAGAACGGCAATCTGTAGCAGGTATATCAGAAATGTCTGTTTTCGTGAGGCCCCAAGACATTTTAGGACCGCCACGCTGCGTAATTTTTCCTTGATATAGACATTAATGGCACTGGCTATACCAACGCAGCCCAAGAGCAGTGCCATAAAAGCCACCAGATTAAGGAACTTTCCAAAATTTTCGTACCTGCGTCCCAAACGCCTACTGGTGGAGAGGTGTGTGTCCAAATCGGCATCCTGAGCTTCCAGTATAGGTTCGAGCCGTTCCGATAACCGTTCAAGATCCGTACTCGGGCCTGCCTTAAAATAATATTCATAATCCAGTCTGCTGCCTGTTTGCAATAAGCCGGTCGCTTCCAAAAAACGATACGGAATCAATACGGGGGGCGCAATGGAGCTAAAGATGGCCGAACTCCCGGGTGCGGAATTTAACGACCCCGCGATGGGAAGGGTAAGTGCCCCAACTTTTATGCTGTCCCCCTCCTTCACCCCCAATTGTAACATCAGGGTGGCATCTACCAATGCAGCACCCTCGTTCTGGTAAGTACTACCGGCCGATAACGGAGAAGTCTCCAATGTCCCATAAAGGGGAAATGCCCCTTCCACTCCCCTTACCTGTGCCAATTTGGAAGTCATGTTTTTGGGAAAGGCCACCATTGAAGAAAAATTGATTTCCCTGGCCTGTGGGCCGCCCAGGGAGTCCATAATCCGTAGGACCCGTTCATTGGCTGGACCACTGCCATCTATTTTAAAATCGGAACCCATTAGGGACTTTGACTGAAGTACGATATTATCCTTTAAGGTAGCTCCGAACGATTGTATGGCAACCACTGCGGCAATTCCGAGCACCATGGAAGCCATAAACAGCAATAGCTTGCTTCCGCTGGCCTTGCCATCGCGCCAAGCCATTTTTAAGAGCCAGTCGATCCCAACTTTTGAATCAGAGGGGGATGTGTTTTTCATTGGACCGTTCTTTTATTGGACAAAATCCGTCCGCCCTTCATTTGAAGTATGTGCTGGGTCTTCTGGGCCAGTTCAAGATCATGGGTAACGATTACCAAGGTGGTTCCCGTTTCCCTATTGAGATCGAACAGCAATTTTACCACCTTCTCCCCTGTTTCCGCATCCAAATTTCCCGTGGGCTCGTCGGCAAAAAGAATGGCAGGGCTATTGGAAAAGGCCCTTGCCAAGGCTACCCTTTGTTGTTCCCCGCCTGAAAGTTGGGAAGGATAATGGTGGAAGCGATCGGCCAATCCAACTTTTTCCAATAGTTCCATTCCCCTTTTTACGCCATTCCTCGCCCCTTGCAATTCCAAGGGTACGGCCACATTTTCAATAGCGGTAAGTGTGGGAAGCAATTGAAAATCCTGAAAAATAAACCCTACTTTCCTACTTCGTAAAAGGGCACGGCCATCCTCCGATAGGCCTTCCAATGAAGTCCCACAAAGGGATATCGAACCTGAATCCGGGTAGTCCAGACCGGCACAAAGTCCCAAAAGTGTTGTTTTACCACTACCGGACGGACCTACTATGGAAAAGGTATCCCCTTCTTCAATATCAAAGCTGATATCCTGTAAAACGTGAAGCTTTTTATTACCGTTGGAATAGCTTTTCTCCAAGTGATGAACGTTTAATATCTTTGACATCGATCGCTTTTAAAATTTGTCCGCAAAAAACGGACAATTTAAAGAAATGATTTTGATTTTTAATCCATTGTGCCATGCGAACGTTGTTAACCTTTTGTTATTTATTGATGCTCCTAGTCTTTGTTTCCTGTGGGGACAATACCAAACCAAAAAACGGGCAGCCCCAAACCGGGGAATCCACCAATACCACGGACGGGAACGATCAGGACAGCGTTTCAGGCTCCAAGACCATCTTATTTTTTGGGAATAGCCTCACTGCCGGAATGGGCTTGGATCCCATGGAAGCGTTTCCGGCCATTATCCAGCAAAAACTCGACTCCATGGAGCTGGACTATGAAATTATAAATGCCGGTCTGAGCGGAGAGACCACTGCCGCAGGGAAAAATAGGATTTCTTGGGTACTGGACCAAAAGGTGGACATATTTGTATTGGAACTTGGGGCCAATGATGGACTGCGGGGAATTCCTCTAGAGGAGACCCGGAAAAATTTGCAGGCGATCATCGACACCGTACGGGCCAAAAATTCCGATACTTCCATTATTTTGGCCGGAATGCAGCTACCGCCCAATTTAGGTCAGGATTATACCGCTGGATTTAAGGATATTTTTCCACACCTTGCAGAAAAGAACGGTACCGGGCTCATACCTTTCCTATTGGAAGATGTGGCTGGCATTCCGGAACTGAACCAATCCGATGGCATTCACCCCACTGCAGAAGGCCAAAAGATTGTCGCTGAAAATGTTTGGCCGATGATTCTAGAAAGTATTGGGCATGATAAATCCAGATAGAATATTTTTTTGGTAAAATACACCCATAACTTCATAAAGTATCAGAAGAATTAACGAAAGCTTAAATTTTTAGAAAAATTTATATAATTCCCCTTGAGATATTTTACATCTCTTTAAATTATTTATACCTGAATACCGTTTTTGGTGCGATGTTTTAGAATAATGATGCTCAGTCCCATTGGACAGAATCTTTGATAATATTTTAAGAGGGAAGCCTATAACCTAGGCCTACGTTTGCTATGAAACACCGCGTGGACATATACCGTATCCCCTTCAAAGGTATAGTGTATTCCGTATGGGAAACGCTTCATAAATATAATCCTGATATCGCGATAACGTTTTTGAAAATGCCGAGGCTCATTGGATATCCTTTGAAGTTCAATATCCAATCGGTGTAAGAATTCAACTGCAGGAATTTGATGATATCAAGTTCCGCTCCCGGTTTAACTATCAACCTATAGGCCATATTTAGAGAGGACTTCCGATACTAATCCCGACCATTCCTTTCCGGTATTTGGTTCCGATAGATGGTCGGCAAGGCGTTCGTCCAAAATTTTTCGCTGTTCCTCCGGCAAACCGTATCCAGCCTCCCCTTTCTGATAGGTTTCCACTAGTTCCTTAATCAACATTAAAAGGCGCTCGTCAGCTTGATCTACGTACTCGTGTATGTTTTTTTCAAATCTATCATGGGCGATTTCATTATTTCTTTTATAAAATTACAATTTCCGTTTCAAAGTCACCGATTTCTGATGGAAGAAATATCCCCCAATCATATCCAATTCACCCTATTTCCTCTTTGTTACAACTTCCTTTCAATAAAATATAAAGTATTGATAATCATCTATATAGAAGCTAGTATTCAGAAAAAGCTTATTCCTCCTCCATTGGGGGCATCGGGGAATAAAACGCATTTAATGGGATTCAACCTTTTCCATTTTTTTAGCTAAACAAATCTTCCTTGTTTCCCAAATGCTTCCCATTTATATATTATACTTATTTTTGAAATTCCGATGATAGACAAGGGACGCTGATCTGAAAAAAATCTTTTCAAATCAGCGGATTTTTAATATCGGCCAACCCAACCTTATACCAATGATGGACAAACTTAAAAACCGTTACCTATCCCTGGATGTTTTCAGGGGAATGGATGTTGCCCTTATGATCGTTGTCAATTCCCCAGGAAGGGGCTCCACGACCTATTCCCCCTTACTACATGCCCAATGGCATGGGTTTACACTTACCGACCTTGTGTTCCCGACCTTTTTGTTCGTGGTGGGAAATGCCATGAGCTTTAGTATGAAAAAGTATGGAGCCGTTGGCAATGGTGTGTTCTTTGGAAAAGTGTTAAAAAGGGCGGCGATCATTTTTTTATTGGGATTCCTTATGTACTGGTTCCCCTTTTTTGAGAACGGCGATCTAAAACCCTTGGCAAATACCCGAATCTTCGGGGTGCTGCAACGCATCGCCCTTTGTTACCTTTTTGCCGCAATTGTGATACGTTTTTTAAGCACAAAAGGAGCTATTGTCTTCAGTGCAGTGGCTTTGGTACTCTATCAATTGATCTTATATGTTTTTGGGGACCTCACCCTTACGGGGAATGCCGTTATAAAACTCGACCTGTGGCTTATCGGGGAGTCGCATATGTACCACGGGGAAGGACTTGCCTTTGATCCAGAGGGTCTTTTAAGTACCCTTCCCGCCATTGCCAATGTGATCGCCGGGTATGTGGCCGGGTCCTATCTGCAAAAGAACGGGCAGAATTACAAAACCTTGGCCAAAATGATGATGTCAGGAGCGGTATTGATTTTCTTGGCCCTTTGGTGGGATCTAGAATTCCCCATAAACAAAAAATTATGGACCAGTCCCTTCGTGTTGTTAACCGTGGGCATCGATTTATTTGTTCTGTCGTTACTGGTCTATATCCTGGACATGGTGAAAGCAACCCGATGGACGTATTTTTTCGAGGTTTTTGGAAAAAATACCCTCTTTATCTATTTGCTCTCCGAACTATTCGTAATTTCACTTTCCGTTATTCCATATCAGGGCACATCCCTTTATGGATGGATCGCCGAAAACCTTTTTATCCCTTGGTTGGGCGATTATGCCGGCTCTTTGGGGTTTGCCCTTTGGATCTTGTTCAGTTGCTGGTTGGTGGGATATATAATGGACAAACGGCGCATTTATATAAAAGTATGACATTTGGTGAACCGCAATAAAATAATTCTGCTTGCCCTCTTCCCTATCTTCCTGCAAAATACATTTGCACAGGATATTTTTGGACAGGACAGTATCATTTCCAAAACCTTGTCCCAGCAATGGGAACTTTTGCCCAAGGACAAAAAAGGAACCTTTAAACTTACTTCCTATAAACCAATTTATATTACGGCAGGGAGGTGGTCCAGTAGACCCAATAGACAGCCACAAAGCGAAAATCCCGACTATTCGGTGGACGCACCCAAAGACTTCAACAATTATGAGGCAAAATTCCAACTTAGCTTCAAGACCAAAATATTGGAATCCTTTTTCTTTGGCAAGGGAGATCTATGGGCAGGTTTCACGCAGATTGCCCACTGGCAACTTTACAATACCGATCTTTCACGGCCGTTCAGGGAGCTGAACTATGAACCGGAGCTGATGTTGAATTTCCCGTTGGACTTCAAATTTTTAGGTTTTCGGGCCCGAATGTTCGGTATGGGAATAAACCATCAGTCCAATGGAAGGGATGTCCCCCGTTCCCGCAGCTGGAACAGGCTGATGTTCCATTTTGCCATGGAACGGGAAAATCTTCAGATATACCTGAAACCATGGATACGGATGAAAAGCGGCGAGGATCAAAATCCGATGATAACGGATTATGTCGGACAGGCCGAAGCTACGGTAATATTTAATATCGACCGACATAACTTTTACATCATAGGCACCAATTCCCTTTCCTTAAAGGACAACAAGGGCAGTGTACAGTTCAACTATCTATACCCCTTAAAGGCCAATCTGCGTGCCCACCTTCAACTGTTCAGCGGGTATGGGGAGACCTTGATCGACTATAACCACAGACAGACCACGATCGGGCTGGGGATCTCTTTTATCGATTGGTAGGTCAGTACCGTACCGCGATCACATCGATCTCTATTTTCCCATTAGCGGCTATCCCTTTGGCCGCAAAGGTGGTACGGGCCGGTTTCTTGGGGAAATGTTTGGAATAGATTTCATTGAACACGCCAAAATCATCCATGGAATCCAAGATTACCGTACATTTAACCACTTGGTCCAATGTAAGTCCATGATGTTCCAATACCTCTTTAATGTTTGCAATGGTTCGTTCGGTCTCTTCCCTGATACCGCCGCTCACCAACGTTCTGGTGGTATGGTCCATACCGATCTGACCCGACAGAAAGAAAAGATTGCCCACCTGTACGGCATCGCTGTAGGGAGCGCTGCGTTTTTTTACCTCATGTGATTCATGGAATACAGGGATTTCCTTTTCCTGCGCCCAAATTGGAGCGGCCATTGTACATATCAAAAAAATAAGGAAAACAAAATGATTTTTCATAATCAAGGATTTAATGTATGTTGTTTTATGGGTCAGTTGTGGTAAAGTTAGGGATGTTACAGAAGTACCGTGCTTTCCGTTTTAATGATAGGCAGAATTTGTCCAGAAGGAAGACCCGTTCCATGGTGCTCCAACACAGTTGCCATATGTCCAAAACCAAAAGTCCGTATTACAAGTTGAATAAAATTAGCCTATTTTTATCAAAAATAAACCAGATGACTACCAAAGACACATTCTTGGCCCATATTGAGGAAGGTTATGCCACCAAAGGGGACTTCATTACCATGGGGGCGGCCATGTTGGATGGGGAGGCGGTGACCAATGCCTTTGTAAAAATTCCCCTGAAAACGCTCAATAGGCATGGATTGATCGCCGGGGCCACCGGCACGGGCAAGACCAAGACCTTACAGGTACTGGCCGAAAACCTCTCCGACAAAGGCATACCGGTCCTGTTAATGGACCTTAAGGGTGACTTGAGCGGACTGGCCTTGCCCGGTCCGGAAAATCCAAAGATATCCGAACGCCATGAAAAAATAGGCTTGCCTTTTCAGGCAAAGGGTTTTCCCGTTGAGGTATTGTCCCTTTCGGAGCAGGACGGGGTAAAATTAAGGGCAACCGTTTCCGAATTTGGCCCAGTACTGCTCTCCAGGATTCTTGATCTCTCCGAAGTGCAGGAAGGAATAATTTCAGTGGTCTTTAAATACTGTGATGACCATAAATTGCCCTTACTGGACCTAAAGGACTTTAAAAAAGTGCTGCAATATGCCACTGAGGAGGGAAAAGCGGAATTTACGGCAGCATATGGCAGGATTTCCACCAGTTCCACCGGCACCATACTTCGAAAGATAATTGAACTTGAGCAACAGGGCGCCGACCTATTTTTTGGGGAAAGGTCTTTTGACGTTGCAGACCTTGTAAGGGTGGACGGGACCGGAAAAGGATATATCAATATCCTACGGCTGACGGATATACAGGACCGCCCTAAAATGTTCTCTACCTTTATGCTGAGCCTTCTCGCGGAAATATATGATACCTTTCCCGAGCAGGGCGATGGTGAACGGCCGGAACTGGTGCTATTTATAGACGAGGCCCACCTTATATTCAACGAGGCCTCAAAAGCCTTACTGAACCAGATCGAGAATATCGTGAAATTGATACGTTCCAAGGGGGTCGGACTGTATTTTGTGACACAAAACCCCACCGATGTTCCAGAAAATGTGCTTGCACAATTGGGCTTAAAGGTACAGCACGCCCTAAGGGCATTTACCGCCAAGGACAGAAAGGCCATCAAACTTACCGCGGAGAACTATCCCGATTCGGAATATTATGATACCAGTGAGGTACTCACATCCCTGGGTACAGGTGAAGCACTCATATCGGCCCTTGATGAAAAGGGTAGGCCGACTCCCTTGGCCGCTACCCTCTTGCGGGCTCCCATGAGCCGTATGGATATCTTAACCGAGGGTGAATTAAAAGACCTCATCTTAAGCTCCAAGCTGGTACAGAAATATAATGGATCGATAGACCGAGAAAGTGCCTACGAAATTTTGAACCAAAAAATTGAAAGGGCAAGGGTGGCCGCAGAAGATGAGCGGAACGATACTCCTACCAAAACAACCGCCCGCAGGGCGAGCACCCGACAGAATCCGGTGATCAAAGTCTTGACAAGTGCCACTTTTATCCGTGGCGTTCTGGGTGTCCTAAAAAAAGTAATGCGTTGATATATGAAGAAAGTTAGTTTAGCCATAATTACGATTATTTCCCTTGGCCTGTTCCAGTGCCAAAAAACGGATAAGAGTTTTATTATTGCCCAAGATCAGGTTGGAACCTTAAAAAAAGGCACCCCCGTTACGGAACTGGAGACCCTTTATTCCGAGGATTCCCTTGTAATGGACAACAGCAGCTCCCTGTTGTCGCCCAATAAAAAAATAGAAGTCTTCGAAAAAGGGGGGATTCACCTGCTGACGCTCACCAGCAGTGCCGATAGCGTTCCCGTAGTTGAAAATATAAGAATCCGTGACCCTAGGTTCCTTACGGACAAAGGGATCGGACTGAACAGTACCTTTAAGGAAGTAAATGAAAAACACTCCATAAGAAAAATTGTGACCTCTATGAACAATGTGGTGCTCTTCCTAAAGGAAAATGATATGTATATCACCATAGACAAGCAGGAGCTGCCCAGTAGTCTGCGTTATGCTTCAAGTACCAATATTGAAGCGGTACAGATACCTGATGCCGCTAAAATCAAATACCTTATGGTAGGCTGGGAGTAAGACCGGGACACTACTTCCGTTTTCTGAACCAATAATAAAAGGGGCGGCCCATATGAAGAAATATAATGTACAACGATTTCCATTTACGGTCCCTACTACGGACGGAAAGGTGATAAAGGAGCATTTTGGAATGGCCACCGATGGCAATAGGGAACTGAGCATTGCACATATGGTGGCCCCTGCAGGTTGGAGCGAGCCTTTCCAAACCCCCATGTTCGATGAATATACCTTTATCATCAAAGGAAAGAAGCAATTCGACATCGAAGGGGAAATAGTGATTCTGGAAGCGGGCCAATCCATCAGGATAGAAAGGAACAGTAGGGTACAATATTCCAATCCCTTTGACGGTCCTTGCGAATATTTGGCCATCTGCCTTCCATCTTTTACCCCTGAAGGGGCCAATAGGGAACAATAACAACCTTCATGAAGAAAACGATCAATAAATATTTGCCCTTGGCCTATGGAAAGTACTTTAATGGGCTGGCACTTATTTCGAGACAGCACGCAGCAAAAAAAGCGTTCGAACTTTTCTGTTCCCCAAGAAAGGGAAAGGTGTTGCCACATCAAAAACCTTATTTGGATTCCGCCAAGGACCAAGTGGTTACGGTGAATGGTCTGGACATACAGACCTACCGCTGGGCGGGACCAAAAGAAACCGTTCTTTTGCTGCACGGATGGGAAAGCAATGCACATAGATGGCGAAATTTAGTTCAAAAACTACAGGACGATGGCTTCAATACAATAGCCGTTGATGCCCCTGCCCATGGTCATTCTACAGGGAGCATCCTTAACGTGCCCTTATATTCGGACTGTGTTCGGAAGATCATCGAGGTCTATGGCCCCGCCCATATTATAGGCCATTCCATGGGAGGGATGACCACCATCTACAATCAGTACAAATATCCGGACCCCAATATCAAAAAACTGGTATCCTTGGGATCCCCCTCCGAACTAAGGGCCCTTATGGACCACTACCGGAACCTACTGCGTTTTAACAAGAGGGTGCTCACCGGGTTGGAACACCACCTTTACACCAATTATGGCATACGTACCGACGAGTTTTCGGCAGCTCTCTTCTCCCGGGAATTGGGGCAGTCCGGTCTTATAATACATGATGAGCTGGATGCCATAGCTCCCTTTTCGGCCTCGGAAAGCATTCACGCCCAGTGGGCCAACAGTTCCCTTTTAAAGACCAGTGGCCTAGGGCATTCCCTGCACCAAGAAGAGGTAAACGACAAAATTATTGATTTCCTGAATTCATAGAAATCGCTTATTTTTAAACAAACATACAGACCATGTCAACCATCGCTCCCTTTCACATCGCCATCCCCGTACATAACCTTCACGAGTGCAGAACCTTTTATGGGGAAGTCCTTGGTTGCCCGGAAGGGAGAAGTAGCGACCACTGGGTGGATTTTGACCTCTTTGGACACCAATTGGTAATCCATTACAAACCAATTGGGGATACAAGTGCCCTGCACACCAATCCCGTGGATGGAAAGGACATACCCGTTCCCCATTATGGCGTTGTACTGGAATGGAAACAGTTTCACGATTTTGCCGCAGCACTTAGGTCCAAAAATATCCAATTCGTGATAGAACCATATATCCGTTTTGAAGGTTTGGTAGGCGAACAGGCCACCATGTTCTTTTATGACCCTGCCGGTAACGCTTTGGAATTTAAGGCCTTTAAGGATATCTCCCAGCTTTTTGCCAAATGAAGTGATTTCCATTCCCCAATTAAAAAGAAGGGGTAGATCGGTATAACTAAAATTCGGCTCAGCGTTCGGCATTCACATAAGAAATTGATATTTGTAACGTTATCACAACAGAGGGCAACGGGTTTGGAAACAAAATGATTTTCATATTTTCCGTTGCATTACGCGAATCGGGTTATCCTTAAAAATGATCGGGCGATGAAAATATTCATTTATTTACTGTTATTGGTCGCGGTCGTGGCCGCTGGCAGCTGTGACAACCAGGAAGGTGATGACGCGATCGAAATAATTGCGCCCAACGATAGCACCGAGGCCGCCGTGGTACAGTACCAAAAAAAAATGCCCCTATAAAGGTGCATTTTTGAAGTTTTTAACTCTTGTGGGCCCTATGCCGTTCCCTTGCCAAAAGGGTGTTCTTGAGAAGCATGGCGATTGTCATTGGCCCTACGCCACCGGGTACCGGTGTTATATAGGAAGCCTTCTTTTTTACATTTTCAAAGTCCACGTCCCCGGTAAGATAATACCCCTTTTCCAAACTGTCGTCCACTACCCTGGTAATCCCCACATCTATTACAACGGCATCGTCCTTTACCATCTCCGCTTTTAGGAAATGGGGAACACCAAGTGCGGAAATCACGATATCGGCCTGTGAAATGATCTGGGTAATGTTCTTGGTATGGCTGTGCGTAAGGGTAACGGTGGAATTCCCGGGCCAGCCCTTGCGCCCCATTAAAATACTCATAGGCCTGCCCACTATGTGGCTCCTCCCTATTACCACGGTATGTTTCCCTACCGTATCCACATTGTATCTTTCCAGCAATTCCAAGATTCCAAAAGGTGTGGCCGGAATAAAGGTACTCATATCCAATGCCATTTTTCCAAAATTCATCGGATGGAAACCATCCACATCCTTGTCGGGATCTACGGCAAGCAGTACTTTTTGGGTATCGATCTGTGGTGGCAGGGGCAGTTGCACTATAAAACCATCTATATCATCATCCTGGTTCAGTTCGTCAATTTTCTTTAAAAGCTCCAATTCGGAAGTGGTACTGGGCATTCGCACCATGGTCGATTCGAACCCTACCCGTTCACAAGCTTTCACCTTACTGCCCACATAGGTAAGGCTTGCACCGTCGTTGCCCACGATTACGGCGGCCAAATGGGGGACTTTCTCCCCACGCTCCCGCATTTTGTTCACTTCCAAGGTAATCTCATCCTTGATTTCATTGGAAATTTTCTTCCCGTCCAGTAGTTGCATATATTCTTTATTGGCCGTTTGCCCGGCGGTTGTTCCATAGATGTCCTACGGAGTGGTTAATTCTCTAAAATATCGTTAAGGGGAACATAAATTATTTCATCCCGTTCATGGCTCCCATCATCTGCATCATCTTCTTACCGCCACCGCCTTGCATCATTTTCATCATTTTGCCCATCTGATCGAACTGTTTTAGCAATTGGTTCACTTCCTGTACCGTTCTCCCGCTCCCATTCGCTATCCTGATCTTTCTACTGGCGTTCAACAAATTAGGCGTGGCCCTTTCGGCCGGCGTCATGGAGTGGATAATGGCTTCTATATGCTTAAAGGCGTCATCATCTATATCGAGGCCTTTTAATGCCTTGCCGGCACCTGGGATCATTCCCATTAGATCCTTAAGGCTCCCCATTTTCTTAATTTGTTGTATCTGACCGAGGAAATCATCAAAACCAAATTTGTTCTTGGCGATTTTCTTTTGGATCTTCCGTGCCTCCTCTTCATCAAACTGCTCTTGGGCCCGCTCGACCAAGGAAACCACATCTCCCATTCCCAAAATCCTATCGGCCATACGGGAAGGATGGAATACATCAATGGCATCCATTTTTTCGCCCGTACCGATAAATTTAATGGGTTTGTCCACGACCGATTTAATGGAAATAGCGGCACCCCCACGGGTATCACCATCCAGTTTGGTCAGTACCACCCCATCAAAGTTCAGTATTTCGTTAAATGCCTTTGCGGTATTTACGGCATCCTGACCCGTCATGGAATCTACCACAAAAAGTGTTTCCTGTGGCTCTATGGCCTTATGGATGTCGGCTATCTCCTTCATCATGGTGTCATCCACGGCCAAACGGCCCGCGGTATCCACGATAACTACGTTATGCCCATTGGATTTGGCAAAGGCAATACCCGCTTTGGCAATCGCTACGGGATCCGTATTCCCCTTATCGGAAAAAACCTGTATTCCCAGTTGCTCCCCTACAATGTGCAACTGGTCCACGGCCGCAGGACGGTATACATCACATGCCACCAATAAAGGATTTTTACTTTTTTTGGTCTTTAAAAAATTGGCGAGCTTCCCGGAAAAGGTTGTTTTACCCGATCCCTGTAGACCGGACATCAGGATCACGGAAGGATTACCCGAAAGATCGATCCCTTCGGCCTCCCCCCCCATCAGGGCCACCAGTTCATCCTTTACAAGCTTTACCATTAACTGCCCTGGCTGCAAGGTGGTCAGTACATTTTGGCCCAAGGCCTTTTCTTTTACCGTATTGGTAAATTCTTTGGCAATCTTAAAATTGACATCCGCGTCCAGTAAAGCCCTCCTGACCTCTTTCAAGGTCTCAGCCACATTTATCTCCGTTATTTGCCCATGCCCCTTTAGTACATGAAGCGCCTTGTCCAGCTTATCGCTTAAATTATCAAACATAGTCTTGCTCTGTTAAGAACGCAAATTTAAGAATAACAATGGTAAGTGTGAAGTCTGGCGCAAAAAAAATAATGGGACCGGGACAATACCCACATGGAAAAGACCGAGGCAACGTAAATAAAAAGGTTGACCCCGGAAGTCGGAAGGGAATCGGTCCCATTATCCATAAAAAAATAGGGAGCCTTGGCGCACAAGGCCAAAGCTCCCCATTTTAAAACTAACCGGGCCTATTTGTTGCCCAGCACTTTGATCCGAATATTTTTGAATGCCAGTTCCGAACCATGTCCCAAGAAGGCAATATGGCCTTTGTTCCTTTGCAATCCCGGGTGGTCCTCCCCATCGGCGGTACCGTTCTTGGAAGCTTCCTTTACGTTTCCATCCAATATCACCTTTCCGTTAAGGGTTATTTTTATGTGGTCGCCCTTTACCACTACTTCCTGTGAATTCCATTCCCCTATCTGATTTAGGGCGCCCCTTTCAGCTGCGATGATCCCGTATACCGAACCATGGTACTGATAGGGTTTTAGCTGGGAATAAATTTCGGCCGTATTGTCCAAAATCTGAAGTTCCTTGCCTACATAAGCGGCATCGCCCTCCAATGGCGTATGGATTCCAAGACCGTTGTTGGCCCCTGGGGACAATTTAAAATCGAACCTAAGGACAAAATCCGAGTATTCCTCCGCAGTATAGAGATTTCCGTGCCCTCCTTGTTTTGGGCGCACCAGCAATTCGTCATTCTCCATCAGATAATCGGTTTTGTTCCCTATCCAATGGTCAAGGTCTTTCCCGCCAAGAAGGGACATAAAACCTTCCTTTTTCTCGGCATCGGTCAGCTGGTCGTTCCCAGGGCCAATTTCCCTCACATAGATATTTCGAAAACCAAGATCTTCCCCATGGGCCTGTAGTTCGATCGCTTCTTTTGGAAAGATGGGAATACTGCGGTCCCAATAGTTTTCCAAGACCACATTGTCGGTCACCAATTCCCCGTTCAAATGTACCGTGACCCGTTCGCCTACCATTTTAATTCGGAAGGTATTCCATTCATTTATGGGATTATCGGCTACCTTAAGCGGCTTGCTCTCATTTTTTTGATTGTTATAAAGGCCTCCGGAACCTACTTCGGCACCATCCTTTACCCTGGCAATATCCCAGATCTGCACTTGAGGGGTACCCCTAAGGTAAATCCCGCTATCACCCCCATTGGTGATCTTCCAGTCCACGATCATTTCAAAATCCCCATAGTCCTTAATGGTAGCGATATTGTTATACCCCTCCCCCTTAAAGCCAATGGACCCATCCGACACGAACCAATCGCGCATCATCTGTTCATTGGCTTTTTCCTGTTCTTTGGCCAGTTGTTTGGCCGTCATTTTGGAACGGGCAATGGGATCTTTGACCAAGCCTTCCCAACCGGTAAAATCCTTTCCGTTAAAAATGGGAACAAATCCTTTTTCGGCTGGCATCGCATCCAAGAATTCCTTAACGTCTATCTTGATATACTGACTATCGGGCCCGGTTAGATTGTCAATACTTTTTGAAACGATCTGTCTTACGACTTCCCCACTTAGTGCGTCCTTGACACCAGGGGTTGGCAGTGCAATGGTTATGGCAGCATTGGAAGCGGTCGCGATCAGTTGTGGGTCATCCAAATATTCGGAGACAAAAACCAACGATAGGAAGGTCTTTACCTTTTGCGCGGCCATTAGTACCTGCTTCTTGCCCGTTACATCCTTCGCCTCAGGCATCAATTTACGGATCAGCAATAATTTTTGATCGGCAGGGTATTCGGAATCCGCTACTTTGGAAAGATATTCCGTAAAGGCCTTTTTGCCGATTTCGCTATGCCCCTGCTCCTTGGCCGTTTCGAAAAGATAGGGCAGCGCTTGGCCGTTCTCCCAACGGGCAAGAGCTTCTACAGCCATCAATTGGGCTTTCTCATCCCCATCCCTCAGATTTTTTGAGACTATTTCCAAGGCCGTTTCACTGCTTATGGAAGCCAAAATGGGCATAAACTTAGAGGTGTTGGTGGAGGTGGAATACGCGGCGTATATGTCATCCGAATATTTGCCTTCATCCCTATCCAGTATTTTGGAAATGGCCAACTGTGTATTCGTGAGCCTGTCGTCCCCTTCCGTTTTCTCCAAAAGTTGCAATAGGCTCGATAGGTCTTGCGCCGTCGCAATGGAGGGAAGTGCATTATAGATGGCGTTGTCCACTTTTTCGTTCCCTTTGCCCAAAAGGGTCAAAAGCTCACTAAAACTGTCCGTAACGTTCCTTGCGGCAAGTACGTTTATAAGCACTTCCTTTCCGTTATCATCCAATTTTGGGAGTTGTGCCAAAAAAAGGGAGCCTTCTTCGGTACCACAGACCCTCAGCAAACTGCCCTCAAGAGCTGAATATTCCTCTGGTGAATTGTCCGCTTCCAGCGTTTTCAATAAGACGGGAAGGGATTTTTCCTTTGACTGCAATGCCAATGCCTTAATTCCGGCTATGCGAACCGTAAGGTCCCTATCGTTGAGCGATTTCAATAAGAGCTTGTCAAAAACAACGCTTTCTTCACTCTTTTCCAGCATTCCTATCAGTAACGGTTTGTTGCCCGTTGTCATTTTGGGATATACCTTAACCCACTGCGCAACCTCTGATGGCGTCAGTCCTTCCCTGGCCACCTGCAGCACCGAGGCCACATACTTTTTATTGTTGTTCCCAGCTTCCTTGAGAAGCGTCTTGGTAAAGGCACCTCCTTCAATGGACCGCAGCAGATAAAGGGCAGCAGATCTAAAATGTAGTTGATCTTCCGCGGTACAGTTCTTTAGGACGGCACGGGCAATATCGGAGCTAATTGCAGTTTCACCATTCTTCCCCATTCCCTTGGCATACTCCAAAAGGGCTATTATGCTCTTGGAAGCATCCAAACGATATTGGGATCTTTCCGCCGATTTCAAAAGAAGATCATACGAGTTGGACTGGGCAATTTTTGCCAGTGCCATAAGGGCTTTCTGTTCCAATATAGCATCGTTGGAGGACGTGAGTCCGGCTATCGTATTTTCGGCCTTTGTGTATTTAAGTTCCCCCAAAGCATCCACAAAGGCACGTTGTTTTGGGATACCTGCCCCGTCCAGCCCTTTTAAGATGGCCGCTGATGCATCGGAGGTGCCAATGGCGGTAAGTGCGGAAAGTGCGGGCTCAAAAAGTGGGTCCCGTTGCAAGTAAATCGACAATGCAGGTACGGAGGTATCGGTGCCGCAATATATGAGCCGATCCATTAGAAAGGTCTTTACCTCGGGATCGGAAGCCCTTTCCAAAGCTGCCAGAAAACCCGTTTCAACAATACCCGTACCAATTTCCGCCTGTTCTCCTCCACTGTAAACGGCAAGGCTCTGCAAGGCATAACGAGCTTTCGTATCGTCCCCGGTTCCGAGCGGCACCAGCATTTCAGTGAATTTGGCAATTCCCTCGGGGCCAAGTCCCAAAATTTCTTCCATAAGTCGATCTGAATGTTGCAGATCGGAGGTGGGCAATTGTGCCAGGATATCGGCTACTTTGGTATCCAAGGTTCTATTGTCCTGTGCATTGGCGTCCAATACACCAAAAATGATGCTTAGGGCGCTTATAATTTTTAAGAAATTGTTCATTACCGTTCGTTCAGATTATTTTAATAGGCCCAAGAGGACCTCATTGGTTGGTCTATCAATCTATTGGCTTCCACATCATTGATGAAGGTCTGCCCTACAGGATCAAATTCCAGTGTACGCCCCAATCGAAGGGCAATGATCCCCATATTTACCACGGTGGCAGATCGGTGTCCATTTTCCTCGTTCAAGGCAAATTTTTGTCTGGACTTCACCGATTCACTAAAGAGGGTTATCTGCTCCTCGGGATCTGGAATACTTTCTATCAATCCTTCAATATTGGGGATGGTAGATTTAAAACCATTGTAAATTTTTCCATTGGGACCTTCAATATAGGCCGCACCCTTATCCTTGTTTTCACCGTCCAATATGATCTGGCACCCATCGGCATAGGTATATACGATCTTTCTCCAAGTACCTATGGCATCATAATGTTGCTGTGGGGCATCTACCTCCACTTTAATCGGACTGGTATTGTCCTTGCCAAGGAAATACTGTACGGGATCTATATAATGTTGCCCCATGTCACCAAGGCCCCCACCGTCATAGTCCCAATATCCCCTAAAGGTGGCGTGCACCCTATGAGGATTGTACGGCTTTTCAGGTGCGGGCCCGAGCCACATATTGTAATCCAGGACGGACGGTACCGGCTGTGGTTTCAAATTTTCCTTTCCTACCCAATAAAATTTCCAGTTAAATCCGGTCACCCCACTGATGGTTACCTTTAATGGCCAACCAAGAACACCACTGTCCACCACTTTCTTTAATTTTTTGACCGGGGTGCCCATGCCGTAAAAATCATCCTTGAACCTGAACCAGGTATTTAAACGGAACATACTGCCATGGAGTTTCATGGCCTCTACCACTTTTTTACCTTCCCCAATGGTCCTTGTCATAGGTTTTTCGCACCAAACATCCTTACCGGCTTCTGCCGCCATTATGGACATTAGGCCATGCCAATGGGGCGGGGTGGCAATGTGGACAATATCTACGTCCGGCCGCTGTAGCACTTCCCTAAAATCCCTATATCCTTTAACACCGTTCCCTACTTTTTGGAGGGTTGTGGACAAGTGCTCGGCATCGGCATCACAGATGGCGAGTAATTTGGTGCCTTCGTATTCCAGGTGTCCCTGACCCATTCCTCCGACGCCGATGACCGCCTTGGTCAACTGATCGCTCGGGGCAATGAAACTGGGGCCGCCCATCACATGTCTGGGAATGATGCTGATTCCCGCAGCTGCTACCAAAGATCTTTTCACAAAATCCCTTCGGCTGGTCGATTTTTTCTTCATGGTCAATTATATTATTAATTTATTGCTGAATTAAATCCAATGTTAACAAAGAAACATCCCACTGCATAAAAATAGGGGTACTATTTGGGGTAAAAATTTACAAATTTTAATTTTCTTTATCCATTTTCAATGGATCCATTTCATTTATGGAAATGATATCCTCGAATTTGGTAAGATACGGTTCGGCGTACAGCTTTCCATATAATTTGATAAAACTATCGTAGGCGGCACGGGCCAAGCTATATTTACCCTCATTCATCAATATACGGATCTTTACACGCAGGGCATTTTCGTTCAGATCATCATACAGGTAGACCACCATCGCAAAATCGTACATTAAGGCAGCATCATTTTGGACGTTCAATTTTTTGGAACCTACCGAAAAGAGTTCCATAATCTGGTTGCCCAGTGCCTCCAAATAGGGGTCTAGCCATTGGCTATCCATCGAGGAAAGAAACCTTCCATTTTTAAGGATGGTCAGCAATTCCGATAATTTTCCTCTAAATTCTGCGATCGAAAGACCTTCTTCCCTTAGATGGTCCAATAACAAAAGTACCCGCCCATAATCGCAATAACAATCTTCTGTAAGATCCAGGAACCAACATTTATCCCTAAAAACAAGTTCCATACCCTTACAATCCGCAAGAACCGCCCTTAGGTTCTGAATACTTGTACCGCGCGTATTCTTTGCGCCACTAGCCCCCATTCCAGGCCACAGGAAATCGGAAAGCTGGGCAGTGGATACGCCCTTTCCATCGTTTACGCTATGTAAAAGTACCAACACGAACAATTGTTTCAATTTGGGAGACAGTTTTTTCGCCATATCGTTCCCCTGACCATCCAAAATGCGCAGGGTACCAAAACAACATATCCGTTCCCGATATTCCATGGTTTCCGGCAATTTTGCAATGGGGACAATCGGTTGGACTTTTTTGACCTTGGATTTTTTAAGGTACCGCACAAGGACGAACATCACAAAGGAAATGGGGAGCAACCATAGCCATTGGAAGAGACCGAGAGTGGAATTCCCATGATGCTTTCCCATTCCCCTAAACTCTTGGGCTATTTCCGCTACATTGAGTTCCCTATCCCAAATTTTGATATCGGCCATGTCACCTTTAAAGAATTCCTGCCAGAGATTGGAACCGATCAACAAATTATAATTGGAGGTATCATATTTGGCTATAAGTTTAATTCGATCGGTAAGCTTTCCATTGACAAAAAAATGAAGCTCGTTATAAACTGCGAAATGCACCAGCCCTACCTGCGTCCATTGTCCAATTGGGACGGGGGATCCCTGGGATACATAATCCTTTATATCCGCCATCGTAAACGTGAGGAACCCATTGTGGAGCTTGAGTACAAAATTGTCACCTTTGCCCAAAATACTGTTATTGTTGTCCAACGCATTGGGTCGTATCCAAGCAGTGATGGAAAAGCTGCCCTGCAAGGAGTTCCGGCTGTTGATGCCAGCATCAATATAGGCCTTTCCATCAAAATAGCCGATGGTTCCAAATTGGGAATCTTTCTTAACCTTGATATTATTGGATATCAATTCCTTATTATTCTTTCGAATACTATTTTCAATGGATTTTCGAAACACAAAATGATCGGTCAGGCCATATTCAAAGGCCAGCGGAAAACCCATGAACTCTTTGCTGTTATCAATATTTTCGGGGGTGGTATATAAAATGTCGGGAGAAAAATAATAGCCCGCCTTATGCGGAATAAGAATTGGCAGGTTGTTTTTGTCCAATACGGGAAAAGTAAAATACCCATTGACAGTAGCTTCCCCATAATTTTTGATCCCCACTCCATCGAGTGGCCCTTGCTGGGACCGAACGGCCCCATAAACCTTCTGCATTTTATTGAGGGTACCAACCAGACTATCGGCAATGCTTAATTGCGAAAATGGTACCTGTATAAAATTTGGCATCCTCCCCGTATCGTTCCAAAACCTTATAAAAATACTGTCTTTGTAGATAAGCTCCTTCAAGGGAACCATTCGCAGCAATTCCTTCCAAGACCGCATTTCACGGGGGTCCACTTCCCCGGCCCCTTCATTGATCGTTACGTGTTCCAATACATCGGGTGGAATAAAAAGTACTTTCCCTGGATCAAGTATGCCTTCCGGGACATTCACATCGCCCAGAATAAGGATTAGGTCCACCTTATCCGATAGCTGCCGAAATTTTCGATCCATATCTTTAGTATACCGATCGATATATACCGCCAACTGGGATCTTTTTCCATTTGAAAAGGCTATGGTGTCCGGAATACCCCGGATATCCACCACTGGCTGTGAGCGAAGGCGCAATTTCCGTTTTTCCTCCCCTGAAAGCTGGGAATGGATCTGTGCCACTCCCAAATTGCCCATCAACAGTAACAGCAGTATGGATAAAGTGTGCGCAAACGTGGTTTTTAAGAATGTTTTTCCCATGGGGAACGGCTATTTCCTTTGGCACTAATGTACCTATTTGTGTCCTAAATCGGCAATTTTTTTTGTGTAGTGTGCCGTAGTACAAATGCGCCGATGACCCCAAAATTTTCGGACCGGATAGATTGGTGGGATAATCCGATTGATCGGATTACATCCTTTCCGGAACGGATATGCCCAGCAACTTAAAGGCCGAAGCTATGATTTCCCCCACCTTTTTTGACAATTGCACCCTTATGATCTTTTTTTCATCATCGCTTTCCCCTAAAATGGAGACATTTTGGTAAAAAGAATTGAATTCCTTTACAAGGTCATAGGTATAATTGGCGATCAATGCCGGACTGAAATTTTCGGCCGCTAGTTGCACTGTATCCGGGAACAGTTGGATCTGCTTTATCAATTCCTTTTCCTTTTCGTGAAGTTGAAAATCTGCCGGCCCTATATCCTTGGTCATCGCTACTTTGTTTTCCGCAGCCTTTCGAAGTATAGATTGTATCCGTGCATAGGTATATTGGATGAAGGGACCCGTATTTCCCTGAAAATCGACCGATTCTTCGGGATCGAAGAGAATCCTTTTTTTGGGATCTACCTTTAAGATATAATATTTTAGGGCACCTAGGCCGATCATCTTGTAAAGCTGTTGTTTTTCATCTTCCGAATAACCTTCCAATTTACCCAGATCTTCCGATATTTTGGCAGCGGTCAGGGTCATATCATCCATAAGTTCATCGGCATCCACAACCGTTCCTTCCCTACTTTTCATTTTTCCACTGGGCAGGTCCACCATTCCATAACTAAGATGAAAAAGGTTCTTGGCCCAGTCAAAGCCCAACTTTTTTAAGATATGGAACAGTACCTTAAAATGATAATCCTGTTCATTGCCCACCGTATAGACCATTCCCTTAACGTCGGGATTGTCCTTTACACGCTGTATGGCCGTGCCGATATCCTGGGTCATATAAACGGCCGTACCATCCGAACGCAGTACAATTTTTTCATCAAGGCCCTCATCCGTTAGGTCTATCCATACGCTACCGTCCTCCTTACTATAAAATACACCTTTATCCAATCCTTCGGCCACCACGTCCTTTCCCAACAAATAGGTATCGCTTTCATAATAATACTGGTCGAAGTCCACCCCCAGATTGGCATAGGTAATATCAAACCCATTATACACCCATTGGTTCATGGTTTTCCAAAGGGATACCACCTCTTGGTCCCCGGCTTCCCATTTACGTAACATTTCCTGGGCTTCCAATAGAATGGGCGCTTGCTTTTCGGCAGTTTTGGGGTCACTACCCTTCGATACCAATTCCGCTATCTCATTTTTATAGGCCCTATCAAAGGCAACATAGTAGTTGCCCACTAGTTTATCTCCCTTTAGGCCCGTGCTCTCCGGGGTCTCGCCATTCCCAAAACGCTGCCATGCCAGCATGCTTTTACAGATATGGATGCCCCGATCGTTTATGATCTGGGTCTTGTAAACCTTCTTTCCCGCTGCCTTTAATATTTCGGCAACCGAATACCCTAACAAATTGTTCCGTACATGGCCCAAATGCAGGGGTTTGTTGGTATTAGGGGAAGAATACTCCACCAACACGGCGTCGGACTCCTTGATTGGAACATGACCAAAATTTTCCGTATCCTTAATGGAATTAAACGAGGTGAGATAAAATAGGTCGCTGATGGAAAGGTTCAAAAAACCTTTGACCACATTGAAATTGATCACCTCAGACATCGTGTTCCTTAAAAAATGGCCCAATTGTTCCCCTATATGTTGTGGGTTGCCCTTTATAAATCGCAACAATGGAAAAACAACAACTGTGATATCCCCCTCGAAATCCTTTCGTGTGGGCTGTAATTCCACCGAGGGCAACGTAACATCAAAAATAGTGGACGCCGCTTCCTTTACCTTATCGGTCAAGAGTTCATGGATGTTCATCGGACAATGGTGTTTTAGGCTGCAAAACTAATCATTTTTTCCACTTTTACCTTGTATTAATTCCTGTTCCCCTTTCTTAATGGAGAAGATTTGGTTACCTTTGAAAGTACAGATTCCCTACCATAATGCTCGTAAACGTTTCCTATAACAATAAGGACATTACCCGTAAGGTCGATCATGCAGTGGGCAAACCCTTTACTTTAAAAGAACGTTTTGCCATGGGCGGAATAGGATCTCCAAAGCTATCCATAGTCGACTCCAGCCCTGGAATTAGAGATCTGCTCTTACTGGACAACAACTTGGATTCCTGTAATATTGAATTGAGACCTAAAGGAATAATTGTACGGTTCCGATCACTTTTGGAGACATTTGCGCTGGTGGTACCGTATTACAAACTTGCCGTTTACAAGGGAGACATGGCGGTATACTCGATTCACAGTGAGCATCGATTCATAAAAATCACATCCGATACAAAAGCGATACAAAATTTTTTTAGAAAAATGCTGGACCATAAAGCCGATAATGCTCCTACTTCCCTGGAAGACCTGTGATCTAACAGGCTAAGGAAACGAAAAATGTTCGAACCGATCGGAAGTTGTCATCTATTGGCCCTTCATACTTTATTTAACGCAACGATTCCCAATTGTGCCCAATCCCAAACAAGAAGCGATTAAAAGAGCAGTAAGCCCCCTTTCAAAAGGTCCACTGCTTTTCTTGGCGGTCCTGATCCTTATCCTGCTTTCGGTGATCGTCTTCCTTTTTACCCATCAGACCTTTACGGCCATCGAGACGGCCTCGTTATGGGTCAGGAATTACTTTGGATATTTTTATCTGTACCTTGGGCTTGGCTGCGTGCTCCTGCTGTTGGGATTGGCCCTTTCCCCATTGGGAAACATTAGACTGGGAAAGGAAGATGACAGGCCCGAGCACACCCTTTGGGCTTGGGCGGCGATGCTTTACAGTGCCGGAATGGGTGCGGGCATATTGTTAAGGGCAGTACAAGAGCCCATTTATATGCAACAAAATCCGCCATTTGTCTCAGATAGTCCAACTGATATTGTAGCATTGGAGTTCACATTCTATCAATGGGGTTTTACGGCTTGGGCCTTTTACGGACTCTTCGCCATGGTGGTGGGACATGCGCTGTATGTGGAAAAAAAAAGGGTACAGGTCAGTGCCACCATTGCAGATCACCTTCCCAACAAGGTTCTTCATAAGGGTATAGACCTTCTTACTATCATCACCACGGTATTTGGCCTAATTGCCGCTATCGGCCTTGGCACGACCCAGATCAATGGAGGCCTTAACCATGTCTTTGGACCGGATTTTGGTTTGGGAACAACTTTGCTCCTTGCCGTTTTTATTTCGTTTATCGCCTTTATATCCGTCTGGCAGGGATTGAACAAAGGAATCAAATTGATTTCCAAATTGAATATCCTGGTTACCTTGCTACTGCTTTCCTATATTTTTGTCCAGAGCGATATGGTCGGGATCATGGGTAATTTTGTGCATGCCCTTTACGCATATCTGCAGGACTTTATACCCATGAGCGTTGCGTACGGAAGATATGACCCGGGCATGGCTTTTTTGACGGATTGGACCTTTTATTATTGGGCATTCTGGTTGGCATGGGCGCCCTTTACAGGAATCTTTATCGCACGGATATCTAAAGGAAGGACCCTACGACAGTTACTTTTAGGGGTATTGATCATACCATCTTTGGGAACTTTTTTCTGGTTTTCCGTATTTGGTACTTCCGCATTTCAAATTCTCGAAGCTTGGGATGTATACCAAAATCAATTTGGAAATGTCTTCACCTCTATCTTTTTATTTTTTGAAAATTATCCTTTTGCGGGAATTCTGAACCTTACCACCATCTTCCTACTGGTAAGCTTTTTGGTGACCTCAGTGGATTCGGCCGTTTTTGTTTTGGCCATGTTTACCGATAGGGGCAAGAAGAAACCCAGCAAATTGCACCGTCTAATATGGTCTGCGCTGATTCTTATGGCAACCGTTGCCCTATTGCTTTTGGGCAATGCCAAACCGGGTATCGACGTGTTGGTAGCGGCACAAAAGTTATTGATAGTTACCTCACTTCCATTTGCTATTTTAATGGTGGTCATGGCCTTTCTCTTTCTTAAGGGCCTATTGGGGAAAAGGCGATAAGAAAGGAAGTGGCCTCCCGCACAACATCTTGAAAGATCAATTAAAGAACTGGATCTGCGACAAGACCGGACATGCCAAGGAGGCATCGACCACAATTCTGTAATCTTTTGAAACAACTCCCTTTAAGGGCATTATCCTCTTGTATCCGATAGTAGTGCCCTTGGCGACGGTCTGCCATTTTCCATCGATTTCGGCCTCGATATGAAATTCTTTGATACGTTGTCCGAGTTCAATATGTTCCTGCAAGGATATATAAGTGATTTCCATCGGCTGCTGAAAACCAAATTGCAGTTGGGCAGTGGTAACACCATCATCGGTCGCCCAATAGGTATCTTTATCGCCGTCCACCAATTTTTTCACATCAAAGGCCACTGCATCACCTCGACTTGAAGAAGCGGTTATTTCCGCTTTGGGGGCCACATCATTCGAAAAGGCGCTGTCCAGCATTTTTTTGAAACCTTTAAGGGATTTCACATCGTTTTCGTGGAACAAGCCTCTTGTATCCGGGGGAATGTTTAGCAAGAGGTTGGAGCCCCTGCCCACCGATTGCAAATAGGTCTCAAAAAGCTTTTCCGGCGATTTTACCAAACTGTCCTCAGCGGCGTGATAAAACCATCCCGGCCTAATGGAGGTATTTACTTCGGCCGGCACCCAGCTTTTACCATCTTCCGAACCCCTGTTCAAAAGATCCGTTATCCCCGGATGCCCTGCGTAAAGGGTATCTGTGGTTATGGTGTTCCAATTGGTCTCCCCACCTACCCCTGATTCATTGCCACACCAACGAATATCCGGCCCGGCATCACTGAAGAATAGTACCTGTGGCTGAAGGATGGAAACGCTGTCCAAAGTAGTTTCCCAATCATAATAGGTGGTTTTGTCTATTTTCCGTTCTTCATTGGCCCCGCCATAATAGCCATCGCCCCCATTGGCCCCATCGAACCACATTTCGAAGATGGGCCCATATTGGGTAAAGATCTCGTTTAACTGATTTCTATAATAGGTGATATAGGATTCTTTTCCATAATCTTCCCTGTTCCTATCCCAGGGAGAAAGGTAGACACCAAATTTAAGTCCGTGTTTTTTACAGGCTTCCGCCACTTCTTTTACGATATCGCCCTTTCCCTCTTTATAAGGGCTGTTTTTTATGGAATGTTCGGAATATTTGGTAGGATACAGGCTAAACCCGTCGTGGTGTTTACAGGTAAGGATGATTCCCTTAAATCCCGCTTCCTTAAGGCTTGTCGCCCATTGATCTACATCTAGTGCAGTGGGGTCGAAAAGTTCTGGCGACTCGTCACCAAATCCCCATTCCTTATCCGTAAAAGTATTGATGGTAAAATGGATAAAGGCGTTCATTTCCATTTCCTGCCAAGCCAGTTGACCTTTACTTGGAACAACTGCCATGGGTTTGGGTGGGAGGACATTTTTATCCCCGCAGGAGAGAACTATAAAAAGTATGGCCAAAATTGCAATGGAGGGGCAACGTAGCGTCATTGGTTGGAAGGTTAGATAGTTACAGAGACTAAAATACATCCTTCTATAGGAAAATACATCATTTTTTAGATGAATGTACCTTTTGGACATACCAATGAGGATTATTAAATTATATATGGCCAAGGTTGCATTAAGGGGAATGGGGCTTATTTTTTTACTTCGTTTTACTTCGTTGGCAACTTCAGGGCTTGCTCCCGTGGGAAATTGAAAAAATCGTATCCTTTAAACGCAAACGTCAGAGGATAATGGATTCCACATAATGTGTTATGGCTTTCCGGGCAAAAATACCTCCGCCATCATACAACGGGCACTTCCGCCCCCACAGGTCTCTATGGTTTCAAGGTCGCTATGGATAATGGGACAGTGTTTCTCGAAGGACGTTCGTTGTTGGGGCGTTAGACTTGTATGGGCGGCAGTGCTCATCACCAACCATGCTTTTCCATCGGAAGCCGCTACTTGTAGCATGTTGCCCGCAAAACGGTGCATTTGTTTTTCAGAGATCCTTATTAATTCCTTTCCGTCCTGTTTCAAATGGTTTACCACGTTCTTCTTTTCGCCGGCATCATCGATACTGTCCAAGCAGATCACCACAAACGTTTCTGCCACGCACATCATTACATTGGTATGGTAAATGGGAAGGCGTTTGCCACCAACCGACTGGTTGGCGGTAAAGATTACGGGGGTATATTCAAAATCCTCACAGAACTCTATAAATAGTTCCTCATCGGCCCGTGGTGAAAGTGCACAATAGGCTTTCCGGTTCACCCTATCCAAAACAATGCTCCCCGTGCCTTCCAGAAACATCCCTTCCCCTTCCGCGGCTGTATAATCCAAAATATGTTCTATGGCAAACCCTTCTTCCTCCAATCTATCCAGGACGTCCTCCCTTCGTTCATCCCTTCTGTTCTCCGCAAACATAGGATATATGCCAACATTTCCATTTTCATGGAACGATATCCAATTATTGGGGAAAATGGAATCGGGCGTATCTGGAACCAATGTATCCTCCACTACGATGACCCTAATTCCTTTGGACCGAAGTTTGTCCACAAAGCCATCGAATTCTACCTGTGCCTTGGCATTAATGGTACGGTTCATTATATCCAGATCTTCTTGGAAGTAATTGTTGACAGCGGTCTGTTCGTTCATCCTAAAATTGACCGGACGTACCATTAGGATGGTGTTGGTTATTTGTTTCATTGATTCGATATCGATTAAAATTGAATGGATGTAGGAATCCCTTAATTATATTTTTTAAATCAGCAGGGTTGATTACTTTTATCATAGAAGTGATTTAAACTTTTTTAATTGAAGTGAAAATTAGCCAATTGGGAAAAGTTTAAATCACTTCCTAAACAAAAACCTATGGACATAACGGATTGGATCGGGGCAGTTGGGGTATTTTTAATTTTGCTTGCTTTTTTCCTCAATTTAAGGGGTATAATATCCAATACCGACCTTTCGTACATGCTCTTGAATTTTATAGGAGCGTCCATTGCCTGTTTCGCCTCTGTTTTATTGAACTATATCCCGTTTATCCTGCTAGAGGGCATTTGGGCTTTTATTTCCCTGCTCGCCCTTATAAAATATTGGCGTAACCGCCCATTGTCCCCTTAATCCCGTACCAATGGCAAGGTACTGCATCGCAGCAGCCCTTCTTGTTTGGATATTTCCGAATATGGCACTTCCTCCACGGTAAACCCCTTTAGGCGCAACCAATCGTTCAAACGTGTAAAATTGCGCTCGGATACGACAATGTCCTCATCTATTGAAAACACATTGCTGTACATTTGGTACATTTCGTCCTTGCTGATCTCGAAAAGGTTTTCCCTACCAAAAAAATCCACTAACCAGTTGTATTCGGCTTCCACAAGAAAACCATTGGGATGAACAATGGCCAGTCCCTTGCCCAAAGGTTGAAAACAGCAATCCAAATGCAGTGCGTTTTCCCGTGCATTGGTATTGGATTTACGCAATTCGAATGATTTGATCACCTTTTCAGGGAAAAGATCGGCAATAAATTCCACGGCGGCCCTATTTGTCCGGGCCGTAATAAATTGGGCATAATCATGGCCCGAATAGGTCCCCACAAAAATATGGTCCTTCCAGGGCATCACATCTCCTCCTTCAATATGAACGGAAGGAGGCGGGGAAATGATATTTTCAGAGGGGATTTGGTCCAATACATGTTTAATGGCCTGCAACTCCACTTCCCTATCGGGAAGGATATTGGCCTTTATCAATTTATTCCCGATCACAAAAGCGATATCCCGTGAAAAAATTTGGTTGCAATCCTTCAATACCATGGGACGGAATACCTGCACCCCATATTTTTTTAGAACATCGGCAAAAGCCTCCATTTCCATCACCATATCGGCATCCTTGGGATAGGTACCACCCAATATATGCTCCAAAGATTTTGGGTCATAGGCTTCTTCGGCCTTGGGAACAGGGCCGGAACTCTCGGCACTTCCCAAAACCACCACCCGTAACCGGGAAGTTTCGTCCGTAACATTTAATTGGAGCATAGTTATATTTTGCACAAATATAGTGCTTGGGGACCTAACAAAAAACTGCCCCTATAAAAGAGGCAGTCGTAGTAAGCATTTATGCGGTGTTTTGTTTATCGTTCATCAACGGGAACAAACGACCTGAGATTGGAACCTGTATAAATCTGTCTTGGTCTTCCAATGGGTTCATTGTTCAACCTCATTTCCCTCCATTGTGCGATCCAACCCGGAAGTCGCCCCAAGGCGAACATAACGGTAAACATTTCGGTGGGTATTCCCAATGCCCTATAAATGATCCCCGAATAGAAATCGACATTTGGGTATAACTTCCGATCAACGAAATAACTGTCTTCCAAGGCTTCTTTTTCCAGTCCTTTGGCTATTTCCAAGATAGGATCTTCTATTCCCAGATCGCTTAGGACATCATCTGCAGCTTTTTTAATGATCTTGGCCCTTGGGTCGAAGTTTTTATATACCCTATGCCCAAAACCCATCAATCTAAACGGATCTTCCTTATCCTTGGCCTTGGCCATATATTTTTTGGTATCCCCCCCGTCCTTTTCAATGGCTTCCAACATCTCCAGTACCGCTTGGTTCGCACCACCGTGCAATGGCCCCCACAATGCCGATATACCGGCAGACAGGGAAGCGAACAACCCTGCATGCGAAGACCCAACGATACGTACCGTGGAAGTGGAGCAATTTTGTTCGTGATCAGCGTGCAGGATCAATAGTTTGTCCAGAGCATCGATAACCAATTTTTTCTTTTTATACTCTTGGTTGGGCTTTTTGAACATCATTTTATGGATATTCTCAACATAACCCAAGGAGTCGTCCCCATAATCCAACGGTAGGCCTTTCTTCTTTCGAAGGGTCCAAGCCACCAACACCGGGAACTTTGCCAAGATGCGCACTATTGCCCAGTACATTTCCTTTTCGGAGGTGACATTTACGGAACTCGGATTAAAGGCGATCAACGCACTTGTCAGGGAAGAAAGCACTCCCATGGGGTGGGCCGATTTAGGAAATCCGTCCAAGATCTTTTTCATCTCCTCGTCCACATGGGACTCTCCTTTGATATCCTCATGAAAAGAGTGCAACTGCTGTTTGTTTGGAAGTTCTCCAAAGATCAGTAAATAGGCCACTTCCAAAAAATCGGCTTTTTCGGCAAGTTCCTCAATGGAATATCCCCTATACCTTAAAATACCCTGTTCCCCATCCAAAAAGGTAATGGCGCTCTCACAAGATCCGGTATTTTTGAACCCGGGATCGATGGTTATCATGCCCGTGGCGGAGCGCAATGCTTTTATATCTATGGCGAGCTCGTTTTCCGAGCCCTCGATTACCGGAAATTCATATTTCTTCCCTTGGTATTCTAAAGTGGCTTTGTCAGTCATTTTTGGTATTTACTAATTTTTTATAATCGTAAAGTTATGAAAAACGGGGAAGGTTAACAATTTCCCAAATCCATTTATGGTATTATTAACAATACGAAATAAGTAGGTGGCTTTTTTGATATTCCATAAAGTTAAGGTTTGCCCATCAGACCTGTATGGAATACAGTTTTTGATAGTACTCATCCAATGATTTTTTCCAGGTAAACCTCATTTTTTTCGCATTGGATCGGATCTTTTTCCAGAGCTGTTTATCGTTCATGTAGATGTCCAATACTTCATCAAAAACCCGCTGCATATCCTTCATCTTTTCATCAAAGGTATTGCCATCAAAACTAAAACCGGTCTCCATATGTGTCACCGTATCCTTGAGGCCACCGGTATGGTGAACCAAACAGGGCTGGCCGTTGCGCATGGCGAGCATCTGACTGATCCCACAGGGTTCAAAAAGGCTTGGCATAAAATACAGGTCCGACTCAAAATAGATCGAATCGATCACATCCTCCGATTGCCCGTTCACAAATACAAAATTCTTATGGCTGTGGCTTATTTCCCGGAACATTTTCTCGTAGTCCGGATCGCCCGTACCAAGCAGTAGGAATATACCATTGATTTTCTCCAATTTCTCCAATATGGCGATCAATGTCGCAGGGGACCTTCTTATAAAATAAAATTTCTGTTCGGTAAGCCTGGCCACGCTGCAACAGATAAATGCAGGAGGCTCCTTTATAAAATCAACGATCTTTTCTCCCGTATGTGCCAAGAAATCGGATTTATATTTTTTGCTTTCCTCCTGTAACCACTGAAAAATGGCCCTCATGGTATGTATGTAAAGATTCCCTTTTTCGGCCGTCCGTATGTTCTTGTAATTACATCCGTTCAGGATCCCAAAAAGACGACCCTCGTTATCGGCCTTCTGAAGGTCCGTTTCAAGGCCTTCCCCTCCTATAAATTCCGGTGGGGAACTGGGCAAGAGCACATCCTCCTTATAGGATGGTGATACGGTATGTACCGCATCCGCCAAACGGATTCCCACAGCCATCAGGTTGATACAATCCTGGTAGCGATAATCCATCAACATCTTGGTATCGTAATCAATAGTGGGGAACCAGTTTCTTAGGGACGAATAATTGTTCTCAAATGGACGTATCCCCTGTATGGCAAGATTGTGGATACTGTACACGAACCTGATTTTTTTCAGGGACCTGTAATCTGGATGAAAGCTGCGCAGGAAAAGCAACAGGCTTGAATGCCAATCGTGAAGGTGTGCGATATCCAATTTCCCAAAACATTCCATCTTTACCGCTTCGGCCACCGCCGTACAGAAAATAAAATATTTAATGGCATCCGTATAAAAAGGTTCCGTAGGGTCGTTGTGGTAAATATGTGCAATATCGCCCGCCTCGATTTCGGGGTGGTGAATAACATAGTGGTGAACGTTCTGAAATTCCTTTTTGGGTATCACCTCATAGAGTTCCGCTGTATATAGCCTTCCCCTGAGCAAAAAATTGAGGTTGGTCCTAAAGGTCCCGTTCTGATGTAGCCTAGAATAGGACGGAACCACGATATGTGCCTTGTCCCCTCTTTCCGATATCTGTCTTGGCACGTCCCTAACAACGTCGCCCATCCCCCCTGCCTTACATTTTGGTATGGCATCATTTTCTGCAGCAACAAATAAAAAATTGTTCATTTACAAAAAAGTGTTCGTTAATTATAATAATTGCTTTAAGATAAATATTTAATTCTGATAAGTCTTCATCGGCAGAAAAAAAGACAAAAAAAAAGCCCTTCCGTGCGGAAGGACTTTTTGGTACCGTAATTTGCTATTGAATCCAACTATCTCCTGGCAAGCCACCGAGGTATTCAAAGGAAAACCCAATAATCCACTTCAACATAGCTCATCGGGGAATATGACCTATTTATGGGATTTAATTTTAAATGCATTTGCGGCGGGATAGAAGGCCACGCTTCCAAGCTCTTCCTCTATTCTTAGCAATTGATTGTATTTGGCCATCCTATCGGATCTAGATGCGGAACCGGTCTTGATCTGTCCGGTGTTAAGGGCCACTGCAAGATCGGCAATGGTATTGTCCTCGGTTTCACCTGAACGGTGGGACATTACGGAAGTGTAACCGGCATTGTGGGCCATGTTAACCGCAGCAATGGTCTCCGTAAGGGTCCCTATCTGGTTTACTTTGATCAGGATGGAGTTTGCGATCCCATTTTTGATACCTTTTGACAAACGTTCAACATTGGTAACAAAAAGGTCGTCGCCCACCAATTGAACTTTGGAACCAATTTTATCGGTAAGGTATTTCCATCCTTCCCAGTCATTTTCGTCCATTCCATCCTCAATGGAAATAATGGGATAGTTTGCGGCAAGTTCGGCCAAATAATCGGCTTGCTCCACACTGCTCCTAATAACTCCCTTATCCCCTTCAAACTTGGTATAATCGTATTTACCATCCACAAAAAATTCTGCGGCGGCACAGTCCAAGGCGACCATCACCTCGTCCCCAAAACTATATCCGGCCTTTTCAACGGCAATCTTTATACTATCCAGGGCATCCTCCGTACCATCAAGGGTCGGTGCAAATCCACCTTCATCGCCAACGGCCGTGCTCAAACCCCTATCGTGCAACACTTTTTTTAGGTTATGGAAAATTTCGGTCCCCATTTGCATGGCATGGGAAAAATTCTTGGCCTTTACCGGCATGATCATAAACTCTTGGAAGGCTATCGGCGCATCTGAATGCGAACCTCCGTTGATAATGTTCATCATGGGTACGGGCAAAGTATTGGCACTTACCCCTCCGACATATCTGTACAACGGCATGCCCAGTTCGTTTGCGGCCGCTTTTGCAACTGCCAGGGAAACACCCAAAATGGCATTTGCCCCCAAATTGGATTTGTTGGCCGTACCATCAAGATCTATCATGGTCTGATCTATAAGGTTTTGCTCAAAAACGGACATTCCCACGATTTCCTCAAAAATAACGGTATTCACATTTTTTACTGCCTGGCTGACGCCTTTACCCATAAATGCCTTGCCCCCATCACGGAGCTCAACGGCCTCGTGTTCTCCTGTGGAGGCACCGGATGGAACCGCGGCCCTCCCCAAAATACCGCTTTCCGTATATACATCCACCTCAATAGTGGGATTTCCTCTTGAATCTAAAATCTGTCTTGCATGGATATTAACAATACTACTCATAATTTTTTACTTGTTTATGGATGTTCATTAGCCTTCAAAGATACAAAAGTACCGCATTACTGTTGGACTTGGAAAGTGTTATTACTCTTAATTTAACCTAGTTATAAACTACATCGATTTAGAAAAGGTAGGGTGTTGTTTTAGACGGTTTCGGGGCGCTTCATCTTTTCGATCATTCCAAAAAATTCATCAAAAAGATAACTTGCATCGTGTGGTCCAGGACTGGCCTCAGGGTGGTACTGCACCGAAAAGACATCCTTATCCTTCATCCGTAGGCCTGCGACCGTTCCGTCGTTCAAGTGCACATGGGTAATTTCCAGATCCTTGTTCGCCTCGGTTTCTTCCCTGTTCACCGCAAACCCATGGTTCTGGGAAGTTATCTCCCCCTTGCCGGTAAGAAGGTTCATGACGGGATGGTTTATACCCCGGTGGCCATTGTGCATTTTATAGGTAGAGACCCCATTTGCCAGTGCCAACACTTGATGCCCCAGACATATCCCGAATACGGGCTTGCCTGATCCGATCATGCCCTTGGTAGCTTCGATGGCATCCGAGAGGGGCTCGGGATCACCAGGACCGTTGGATATAAAAAAAGCGTCAGGGTTCCATGCGCTCATTTCGGCATAGGTGGCATCGTACGGAAACACTTTTATATACGCATTGCGTTTGGCCAAATTTCTAAGTATGTTCTTTTTGATCCCGATATCGAGGGCCGCAATCTTAACCGGAGCTCCTTCTTCCCCGTAAAAGTACGGCTCACGGGTAGAGACCTTTGATGAAAGTTCAAGTCCGTTCATACTGGGAACCTTGGACAATTGTTCCTTTAGGGAATCAAGATCGTCCATATTGGTGGTGATAAGTGCGTTCATGGCCCCGTTATCCCTGATATATCCCACCAGGGCCCTTGTATCCACATCGGAAATGGCAAAAAGGCCATTTGCGTCCAAAAATTCCTCTAAGCTAAGATCGGCTGTTTCGCGGGAGTAGTCATAACTGAAATTCTTGCAGATCAAACCCGCTATTTTAATGGAATCCGATTCCACCTCGTCTTTATTGGTACCATAATTGCCTATGTGCGCATTGGTGGTTACCATTAGTTGCCCGTAGTACGAGGGATCTGTAAATATCTCTTGGTATCCCGTCATACCCGTATTAAAACACACCTCCCCAAAAGCGGTTCCTTCTTTGTCCCCAACGGACTTTCCATAAAAAATGGTCCCATCGGCAAGTAATAATAGTGCCTTTCTTTTAGTCTTGTACTTCATAATTTAAATTTACCTCTTAAATATTTGACAAAGTAACATAAAAAAAAGGATAAGCTTTAGGCCTATCCTTTTCATATATCAAAAACAATATTGACATTTTATTCTTCTGAAGCATCGGCTTTTGTTTCGGTCTCCGCTGCAGTGGCTTTCCCTTCTTCTTGGGCAGGAGCGGCATCCGCCTTCTTGGACCTACCCCTTCTGGTGGTTTTTTTGGCTTTGGACTTTCCGGAAACATTGTACAGTTCGTTAAAATCCACAAGCTCTATTATGGCCATATCCGCATTATCCCCAAGACGGTTGCCCAACTTGATGATACGTGTATAACCTCCCGGCCTATCGGCCACTTTTTCGGCAACTTGGGAAAAAAGTTCCGTTACCGCATGTTTGTCCCTCAAGTTCTTGAAAACGATCCTCCTGTTATGGGTTCCCTTTTCAACGGTTTGATTGTTCTCCGCCTTAGACTTTGTGATCAGGGGCTCTACAAACAGTTTAAGGGCCTTTGCCTTGGCAACAGTGGTATTGATCCTTTTGTGCTCTATCAAAGAACAGGCCATATTTGCCAACATAGCCTTTCTATGGGCCGTCTTTCTTCCTAAATGATTAATTTTTTTTCCGTGTCTCATTACTATTACTATATGCTTCCTTTAAAACGCTATATCCGTCCGGTACAGAAGTCAATTAATCCTTATCCAATTTATATTTTGACAGATCCATTCCAAAACTCAGGCCTTTGTTGATGACCAACTCTTCCAGCTCGGTCAACGATTTTTTTCCAAAGTTCCTGAATTTCATCAGATCGTTCTTGTTGAACGATACCAGGTCGCCCAAGGTATCGACTTCCGCTGCCTTCAGGCAGTTAAGTGCCCTTACGGACAGGTCCATATCCACCAATTTGGTCTTTAGGAGCTGGCGCATGTGCAAGGACTCCTCATCATAGGTTTCGGTCTGTGCGATCTCATCCGCTTCCAAAGTGATCCGCTCGTCGGAGAACAGCATAAAGTGGTGTATCAAAACCTTGGCGGCCTCTGTAAGGGCATCCTTGGGATGGATAGAACCATCACTGGAAATTTCAAAAACCAATTTTTCATAATCGGTCTTTTGTTCCACACGAAAGTTCTCTATACTGTACTTAACGTTTTTTATGGGCGTAAATATGGAGTCGATCGCAATGGTGCCGATCGGTGCACCGGATTTCTTGTTCTCCTCTGCGGGAACGTATCCCCTGCCTTTCTCTATGATTATCTCCATATTGATGCTCACTTTGGGATCCACATTGCAGATTACCAATTCGGGGTTCAATACTTGATAACCAGAGATGAATTTTTGAAAATCACCGGCGGTCAATTGCTCCTTTCCACTAACGGATATGGAAACCGTTTCGCTCTCCACATCCTCTATCTGTCTTTTGAAACGAACCTGCTTAAGATTAAGGATAATTTCGGTAACATCCTCTACTACACCGGGTATCAAAGAAAACTCGTGCTCTACCTTATCTATTCTAACTGAAGTGATAGCAAAACCTTCCAAAGATGAAAGCAATACTCTTCTTAATGCGTTCCCAACAGTCAATCCATAACCAGGTTCCAAGGGGCGGAATTCAAACTTCCCCTCAAAATCTGTGGAATCGATCATTATAACTTTATCGGGCTTCTGAAAATTAAATAATGCCATAATTGGATCAGTATTGTTTTTATTTAGAGTATAACTCCACGATTAATTGTTCCTTGATATTTTCCGGAATCTGCAATCTCTCAGGAATCGAGACAAAGGTCCCTTCCTTTTTTTCGTTGTTCCAAGTGATCCACTCGTATACACTGCTATTGGCAGCAAGGGAATCCTGTATGGCCTGAAGGGATTTGGATTTTTCCCGTACCCCTACGACATCGCCCGCCTTTAGGGAATAGGATGGTATGTTCACCAACTCGCCATTAACGGTTATGTGCCTGTGGGAGACCAATTGTCTGGCGCCCCTCCTTGAAGTGGAGATACCCATTCTGTAAACAACATTGTCCAACCTGGCCTCGCATAATTGGAGCAAAACCTCACCGGTTACCCCTTTACTGCTGTTTGCCTTGGCAAAAATGTTCCGGAACTGTCGCTCCAAAATACCATAGGTATATTTTGCCTTTTGCTTTTCCATCAATTGGACAGCGTATTCCGATTTTTTACCACGGCGTCTGTTCTGTCCGTGCTGTCCTGGAGGATAATTTCTTTTTTCAAAAGCTTTATCATCTCCAAAGATCGCTTCGCCGAATTTACGGGCGATTTTAGTTTTTGGTCCTGTATATCTTGCCATTTTCTTAAAATTTGGAAACGTGATTATGAATTAAGGCTACTCTCCTTCGATAATCGTAACTACATTTCCTGTGAAAACCCTTTTTTGGGTATAAAAATAATTAAACTCTTCTTCTTTTAGGGGGCCTGCAACCGTTGTGCGGCATTGGGGTAATATCGATGATCTCCGTTACCTCTATCCCTGAATTGTGGATGGAGCGGATGGCGGATTCCCTCCCGTTACCAGGTCCCTTGACATAGACCTTGGCCTTTCTAAGACCAGCTTCATGGGCTACCTTTGCACAATCCTCGGCCGCAATCTGGGCAGCATAGGGAGTGTTCTTTTTAGAACCCCTAAAACCCATTTTACCGGCAGATGACCAAGAAATGACATCCCCTTTTTTATTTGTCAAAGAAATGATGATATTGTTGAAGGAAGCCGTTACGTGCGCCTCTCCTACCGAATCAACGATAACCTTACGTTTCTTAGCTGTTTTTGTATTTGCCTTTGCCATAATACGCTACTTATTATTTAGTTGCTTTTTTCTTGTTGGCAACTGTTTTTCTCTTTCCTTTACGGGTCCTTGAGTTGTTCTTGGTTCTCTGACCCCTTAATGGCAAACCAGATCTGTGACGGATTCCCCTGTAACATCCTATATCCATCAATCGCTTGATGTTCAATTGGATCTCGGAACGAAGCTCCCCTTCGATCTTGAAAGCGGACACGGCATCCCTGATACGTCCAATTTCATCGTCGTTCCAATCCGATACCTTGGTATCCTCACTAACTTCGGCCTTTTTTAAAATATCCTTGGCCCTACTTCTTCCGACACCAAAAATATAGGTTAGGGCTATGGCCCCTCTTTTCTGTTTTGGTATATCTACACCTGCAATTCTTGCCATAATTACCCTTGTCTTTGTTTAAATCTAGGATTCTTTTTATTAATTACGTACAATCTGCCCTTCCTGCGAACAATCTTGCAGTCGGCACTTCTCTTCTTTATTGATGCTCTTACTTTCATCCTATTTACTTAATATCTATATGTAATTCTTGCCTTAGTCAAATCATATGGACTCATCTCCAATTTAACTTTGTCCCCTGGAAGTAATTTAATGTAATGCATCCGCATCTTTCCAGAGATATGTGCCGTGACCACATGTCCGTTCTCAAGTTCCACTCGGAACATAGCGTTGGACAAGGCCTCAATTATACTTCCATCCTGCTCTATTGCTGATTGTTTAGCCATATATAATTATGCCACTTTTCTGTTTTTTCCCGTTTTCATAAGACCATCATAGTGCCTGTTCAACAGATAGGAATTGACCTGTTGCACAGTATCAATGGCCACTCCCACTAAAATTAAAAGTGAGGTTCCCCCATAAAACATCGCCCAACCTGGTTGAACATCCATAATCTTGACGATCACTGCCGGTAAAATAGCCAGCAAAGCTAAGAATATAGATCCAGGTAACGTAATCAATGACATTATTTTATCGAGAAAATCCCCTGTCTCCTTTCCTGGCCTAACCCCGGGTATAAATCCGCCGCTTCTCTTAAGATCGTCCGCCATTTTATTGGTCGGGACCGTAATGGCCGTGTAAAAGTAAGTGAACACAATAATCAAAAAGGCGAACAATAGGTTATAGGCAAGACCGAAAATATCGGCAAACTGTACCTCCATCCATTGTCCCACCGCCGTATTGTTGAAGGTCTTCCCCAACAGGCCCGGAGCGAACATGATCGCCTGGGCAAAAATAATCGGCATTACTCCGGAAGCGTTCAACTTCAGGGGAATGTACTGTCTAGACCCCATTACGTTCTTTTCGTATCCACCTGAAGCCGTCCTCCTGGCATATTGTACCGGTATCTGTCTTGTTGCCATTACAAGCAGCACACATAAAAGAATCACTATGAACCAGATGATCACTTCGATCAACATGAACATTAGTCCACCATTATTATTGGCCGTCCTGGAAACGAACTCCTGTAAAAAGGTCTGTGGCATATTGGCAATGATACCGATCATGATCAAAAGGGAAATTCCGTTCCCAATTCCCTTATCGGTGATCTTTTCCCCCAACCACATTGCAAATACGGTACCGGTGACCAAGATCATCACGGAAGGGATTATAAAATCCAATCCCTTGCCCAGTACAAAAGCACTGTCCGGAACGCCCAAAGCCCCTAAGCTGTATAGATAGGCGGGTGCCTGTACGATACAGATACCTATGGTAAGCCACCGGGTAATCTGGTTTATGGTCTTCCTACCACTCTCACCTTCCTTCTGTAACTTCTGAAGATATGGTATTGCGATTCCCATTAGTTGTACCACAATGGAAGCGGAAATATAAGGCATTATACCAAGCGCAAAAACGGAAGCATTGGCAAAGGCCCCTCCCGTAAAAGCATTCAGGATCCCCAAAATACCGCTATCGGTATTCGATGACAATTGTGCCAGTTGGTTGGTATCGATACCGGGAAGAACTATTTGGGCACCAAAACGATAAACCAAAAGCAAACCCAAGGTAACTATGATCCTCCCCTTAAGTTCATCTATTTTCCAAATATTGGATAATGTCTCAAAAAATTTCTTCATAGTATTCTTTGCTTATAAACTTATTACCTCACCACCTGCAGCCTCAATGGCCGCTTTGGCACTGGCAGTAAATTTATGTACAGAAACCTTTAATGGCGCCTTTAGCTCTCCCCTGCCCAAAATTTTCACAAGGTCGTTCTTGCCCACCACTCTGTTGGCGATCAGGCTTTCCAAGGTCACTTCGTCCTTAATATGACCATTATCCACCAACTCCTGTAATTTATCCAAGTTTACCCCGGCATATTCCTTTCTGTTGATATTGGTAAAACCAAACTTGGGAACACGGCGTTGCAATGGCATCTGGCCTCCTTCGAAACCGACTTTCTTGGAATAACCAGATCTGGATTTTGCTCCTTTATGGCCCCGTGTGGCAGTACCGCCCTTTCCGGAACCTTGTCCTCTACCAACTGTCTTTCCTTCCTTATGAACGGAACCTGCCGCCGGCTTTAAATTGCTTAAATTCATAACACCTATAATTATATTAAGCCTCCTCTACGGAAACTAAGTGTTCAACTTTATTTATCATGCCAAGAATATTGGGTGTTGCGTCGTGTTCTACGACTTGTCCCAATTTTCGCAGCCCAAGTGCTTCCAAGGTGCGTTTTTGGTTCTGCGGCTTTTTGATGCTGCTCTTTACCTGTTTAACTTTGATCTTTGCCATACTATCCTCGATTTAACCTTTAAAAACTTTTTCCAAAGAAACACCCCTTTGTATGGCAACGGTCTTCGCATCCCTTAATTGGAGCAATGCATCAAAAGTTGCCTTTACCACATTGTGCGGGTTGGAAGAACCCTGTGATTTGGAAAGTACGTCCTGAACGCCCACGGCCTCCAATACCGCCCTAACGGCACCACCGGCAATTACACCGGTACCATGGGAAGCTGGTTGGATATAGACACGTGCGCCCCCAAATTTGCCTTTCTGTTCGTGCGGCAGTGTTCCCCTGTTCAAAGGTATCCTGATCAAGTTTTTCTTGGCGTCCTCTATTGCCTTGGCAATGGCCGTGGCTACTTCCTTGGATTTCCCCAATCCGTGACCAACAACACCGTTCTCGTCACCTACTACAACTATTGCGGAGAAACCAAATGCCCTACCACCTTTGGTAACCTTGGTTACCCTTTGAACACCAACCAAGCGATCTTTTAATTCCAATCCCCCTGGTTTAACGGTCTCTACGTTTTTATATTTCTGGTACATAATATTAGAATTTTAGTCCGGCTTCCCTAGCTCCTTCGGCCAATGATTTTACTCTACCATGGTACAAATTACCACCCCTGTCAAACGCTACAGTCTCAATTCCTATCTTCTGTGCCTTTTCTGCTATGGCCTTTCCGACCAAGTTGGCCATCTCTGTCTTGGTTCCCTTGGAATCACTAAAGTCCTTGTCACGTGATGAAGCGGCAGCCAAACTCACTCCCTTAACGTCATCTATGATCTGGACATATATTTCCTTGTTGCTCCTAAAGACGGACAATCTGGGCCGTGCGGCGGTTCCTACGGAAATCTTTCTAATTCTTCTCCTAATCCGCTGTCTTCTTTCAGTTTTCGATAATCCCATAATGCTACTTATTAAGCCGATTTACCAGCTTTTCTTCTTAATTGTTCACCAACAAACTTGATTCCTTTTCCTTTGTAGGGCTCAGGCTTACGGAAAGCTCTGATTTTTGCCGCGATCTGTCCTACAAGTTGCTTATCGAAGGAGGTAAGTTTAATGACCGGGTTCCTACCTTTTTCCGAAACAGTTTCCAATTTGACCTCTTCTGCCAGATCCATTATGATGTTATGTGAAAAACCCAATGCCAACTCCAATTTTTGACCTTGGTTGCTTGCACGGTATCCCACACCTACCAGTTCCAGTTCCTTTGTCCACCCAATGGATACACCCTTTACCATGTTCAGGACCAAGGCCCTGTACAGTCCGTGTTTCGCTTTGTGTTCCTTGGAATCAGATGGTCTTGTTACAAAAACTTTCCCGTCTTCCACTTTTACGGAAACAGCGGAAAATTCTTGGGTCAGCTCACCCAACTTACCTTTGGTGGTAATGATGTTTTCATTTACCTCCACGGTTACCCCTTCTGGGATCGTTATTGGATTATTACCTATTCTAGACATTTTCTAACTCTTTTACAGTATTAATAAACATAACACAAAACCTCCCCACCAACTTTCTCCAATCTGGCTTGCTTGCTTGTCATTACACCATGGGATGTGGAGATGATAGCGATTCCCAAACCGTTCAAAACCCTTGGAAGTTCAGTAGCATTTGCGTACTTACGAAGACCGGGCTTGCTTATACGACTTATCTTCCTGATCACCGGCTCTTTGGTGACCTTGTCATATTTTAGGGCTATCTTAATAGTCCCTTGAACAGCGTTGTCCTCAAATTTGTAACTTAGGATATACCCCTGATCGAACAAGATCTTGGTCATTTCCTTCTTTAGGTTTGAAGCGGGTATTTCTACCACCCTATGACCTGCCCTACTGGCATTTCTGATTCTGGTCAAATAATCCGAAATTGGATCTGTAAACATACTTATTTATTTGCGGTAACGGTTTTTAGCACTCTTGGCTAAACCTGAAACCAGTTAATATTCCTATTTTTTTACCAGCTGGCCTTCTTTACACCAGGGATAAGTCCGTTGTTGGCCATTTCCCTAAAGGTAACCCTGGACAGTCCGAAAGTCCTCATATATCCTCTTGGTCTTCCGGTAAGTTTACATCTGTTGTGCAAACGGATCGGATTGGCATTCCTTGGTAATTTTTGTAGCCCCTCGTAGTCTCCGGCCTCTTTAAGGGCCTTTCTTTTGGCAGCGTATTTTGCTACCGTCTTTTCCCGTTTGACTTCGCGGGCCTTCATTGATTCTTTAGCCATACTAATTCTTTTTAAAGGGTAGTCCCAATTCGGTTAATAATGATTTTGCTTCCTTATCCGTGGCCGCAGTGGTCACAAAGGTAACATCCATTCCATTGATCCTATTGATCTTGTCTATGTTCATTTCGGGGAAAATGATCTGCTCGGTGATACCGAGGTTATAATTTCCGCGTCCATCAAAACCGGTGGCCCTGATCCCTTGAAAATCCCGCACCCTTGGAAGGGCACTGGTGATCAACCTGTCCAGGAACTCGTACATCTTCTCCCCACGCAGGGTAACCTTTGCCCCAATGGGCATGCCCTTACGAAGTTTAAAGGCCGCCACATCCTTCTTGGAGATAGTGGAAACCGCCTTCTGTCCGGTAATGCTCGTAAGTTCTTCCACGGCGTGGTCGATCAGTTTCTTATCGGAAACAGCGGCACCAACGCCCCTACTGAGCACAATCTTCTCAAGTTTGGGGACCTGCATTACATTCTTGTAACCAAATTCCTCCTGAAGCGACTTTATTATGCGCTCCCTATATTCCTGTTTTAATCTTGGTACGTAAGCCATAACTAAATTACTTCATTGGATTTTTTGGAAAATCTCACTTTCTTGCCATCCCTGGTCTCATATCCGACCCTTGTAGTCTCCCCTGATTTGGGATCTATCAACGATAGGTTGGAAATATGCAAGGGGGCCTCTTTCTTAACGATGCCTCCCTGTGGGTTCTTCGCACTTGGTTTTTGGTGTTTGGAAACCAGGTTTGCGCCCTCCACTATGGCCTTGTTCTTTTCACGGTCAACACTCACTACCTTGCCCTCGGCACCTTTATGGTCCCCTGCAATGATCCTTACGGTGTCACCTGCTTTTATTTTGAGTTTCATCATCTTACTGGTTATATTAAAGCACCTCTGGAGCCAATGATACGATCTTCATGAATTGTTTTTCACGCAGTTCCCTTGCAACGGGTCCAAAAACACGCGTACCCCTCATTTCCCCTGCAGGGTTCAAAAGAACACAGGCATTGTCGTCAAAACGGATATAGGAGCCATCTGGCCTTCTAACTTCCTTGGTTGTCCTGACCACTACAGCGGTGGACACGGAGCCTTTTTTAACGGTACCATTGGGAGCTGCCTCTTTGATGGTTACCACGATCTTATCCCCTACGGATGCATATCTTCTCTTTGTACCGCCCAGAACACGGATGGTCAGCACTTCCTTTGCACCTGTATTATCGGCTACCTTTAGTCTAGATTCTTGCTGTAACATAATTATTTGGCTCTTTCAATGATTTCAACTAATCTCCAACACTTGGTCCTACTTAGTGGACGGGTCTCCATGATCTTTACCGTATCGCCAATATTGCAATCGTTCTTCTCGTCGTGGGCCACATATTTCTTGGTCCTTAAAACGAACTTACCGTACATAGGGTGTTTTACACGCTTTACTTCCGAAACCACAATTGATTTCTCCATCTTATCGCTGGTTACAACGCCTATTCTTTCTTTTCTTAAATTTCTATTTTCCATAAAGCAGAACCAATTATTGTAATTCCCTTTTCGTTAATTCTGTTGCAATTCTTGCCACTGTTCTTCTCACTTTTCTTATCTGAAGTGGATTTTCCAATGGAGTAACGAAATGGGCCATTTTTAAATCCGCATGTTGTTTTTTGTACTCGGCCAGCTTTTCCTTCAACCCTTCTACCGATAATTCCTTTATTTCCGATTGTTTCATGATTTCTTGAAATATAAAATTAAGCTGAATAATCCCTAGCAACAATAAACTTCGTCTTTACGGGCAGCTTCTGGGCGGCCAAACGCATGGCTTCCTTTGCGATATCAATTGATACCCCTGCCACTTCGAACATGATCCTTCCCGGTTTTACGACGGCAACCCAATACTCTACCGCACCCTTACCTTTACCCATACGTACTTCCAAGGGCTTTTTGGTAATAGGCTTGTCCGGAAATATTTTGATCCACAACTGTCCCTCCCTTTTCATATACCTGGTGGCCGCAATACGGGCCGCCTCTATCTGACGGGAAGTAATAAACTCCGAATCCAATGATTTTATACCGAACATACCATTTGAAAGTTGGTGCCCCCTCCCGGAGATCCCTTTCATGCGACCTTTCTGCGCCTTGCGGTATTTGGTTCTTTTTGGCTGTAACATTTTTTTCTTTCTTTAAAAAATTACTTTCTACGTCGTGGTTTTTTAGGACCTTCTGGTTTTCCTCCTTTGGTAGGCGTCTGTCCTTTGGACATGCCCACTAATGGCGAAAGTTCCCTTTTTCCATAAACCTCCCCTTTCATGATCCATACCTTTATGCCCAACCTACCATATGTGGTATGTGCCTCGTGCAAAGCATAATCTATATCGGCCCTAAAGGTTGACAATGGAATCCGTCCATCCTTATAGGATTCGGAACGCGCCATCTCGGCACCGTTCAACCGTCCTGAGATCTGGATCTTGATTCCCTCGGCATTCATTCTCATTGCAGCGGCAATGGCCATTTTAATGGCGCGCCTAAAAGAGATCCTGCTCTCGATCTGACGGGCTACACTGGCAGCGACCAAATTGGCATCCAGTTCGGGCCTTTTGATCTCAAAAATGTTGATCTGTACCTCCTTGTCCGTAATCTTTTTAAGCTCTTCCTTCAACTTGTCCACTTCCTGTCCTCCCTTACCGATGATGATACCGGGCCTGGCAGTGGTGATGGTGATCGTGATCAATTTAAGCGTACGCTCGATTATTACCCTAGAAACACTGGCTTTTGCCAAACGTGCATGAACATATTTTCGTATCTTATCGTCTTCGGCCAACTTGTCGCCATAGTCGTTGCCCCCGTACCAGTTGGATTCCCAACCTCTTATTATACCAAGACGGTTACCGATTGGATTTGTTTTCTGTCCCATACTAAATGCCCTAGTTTTGTGTGTTATTGTTAGATCCCAAAACCATGGTGACATGATTGGAACGTTTTCTGATTCTGTGCGCCCTTCCTTGGGGTGCAGGCCTAAGCCTCTTTAACATGCTTCCACCATCAACCCTTATCTCCGAAATGATAAGATCTGCTTCCTCTATATTGGCATCCTCATTTTTGGCTTGCCAATTGGCGATTGCGGACAACAACAGTTTTTCCAATCTACGGGAAGATTCCTTTGGATTGAACTTCAATATGGCAAGTGCCTTTTCAACCTGTACACCCCTTACCAAATCGGCTACCAAACGCATCTTCCTTGGCGAAGTGGGACAATTGTTGAGCTTGGCAAATGCAACTTGCTTCTTTTCTTCCTTCAACCGTTCGGCCATTTGTCTTTTTCGAACTCCCATAGCTTACTTTTTACCTTTGTTTTTGGTTCCTCCATGGCCCCTAAAGGACCTTGTTGGTGAAAATTCTCCCAATTTATGGCCTACCATGTTCTCCGTTACGTAAACGGGAACAAACTGTTTGCCATTGTGGACAGCGATTGTCTGGCCCACAAAATCAGGTGTTATCATCGAAGCTCTTGACCAGGTCTTGATGACCGTCTTTTTTCCAGATTCTACATTCCCCTGGATCTTTTTATCTAGACTATAGTGAACGTAAGGTCCTTTCTTTAGTGAACGTGCCATTTCTTTCTACTTTTTATTTCTTTCTACGTTCTATTATATACTTGTTGGTATCCTTGGTCTTGGATCGGGTCCTGTATCCTTTTGCGGGAATACCGTTCCTTGATCTTGGATGACCACCGGAAGCCCTACCTTCACCACCACCCATGGGGTGATCTACAGGGTTCATGGCAACTGGTCTGGTCCTTGGCCTTCTTCCCAACCATCTGCTCCTACCGGCCTTACCGGATACCAACAACTGGTGGTCGGAATTCGATACCGCCCCTACGGTCGCCAAACAATCCGAAAGGATCAATCTGGTCTCCCCCGATGGCATTTTAACGGTAACGAACTTTCCATCCTTTGCCATCAACTGCGCAAAGGTACCTGCACTTCTCGCCATAACGGCACCTTGACCGGGCCTAAGTTCTATACAGGAAATAATGGTTCCCAATGGAATGCTTCCCAAAGGAAGGGCATTTCCAATCTCGGGCTGCACATGGCTGCCCGAAGCAACTTCCTGACCCACGGTCAGTCCGTTCGGGGCAACGATATATCTCTTTTCGCCGTCTGCATACACCAGAAGCGCAATGAACGCTGTCCTGTTCGGGTCGTACTGGATCGAATCGACGGTTGCGGTCACATCCTGACGATCCCTCTTGAAATCGATGATACGGTACCTTCTCTTATGCCCACCACCTTTTTGGCGAATGGTCATCTTTCCTTGACTGTTTCTACCTCCCGACTTTTTTAACGGAGCGAGCAAACTCTTCTCCGGCTTATCAGTAGTAATGGCGTCAAACCCGTTTACTACTCTAAATCGCTGTCCAGGAGTGATTGGTTTTAATTTTCTAACTGACATTCCTTGTCTTTATAGATTATTGTAAAAATCAATTGTATCCCCATCCGCTACATCCACGATCGCCTTTTTGAAAGCGTTCGTCTTCCCGTGCTGAACACCGGTCTTTGTGTAACGTGATTTTCTTTTTGGGCCATAGTTCATTGTACGAACCTTGTTCACCGATACCCCATAGGTAGTTTCAACGGCCTGCTTGATCTGCAGCTTATTGGCACTGGGGTCAACAATGAAACCATACCGATTGTACAACTCGCTGTCAGCGGTCATTTTTTCCGTAATTATTGGTTTTATCAACACACTCATGGCTCTCTTATTTTGTTAAGTTCGATTCAATTCCCTCCAAAGCACCTTCGAACAAGACAACGCTACCTGCGTTTAATATTTTGTAAGTGCTTAATTCTGAGTTGATTACGACCTCGGAACGCTTTAAATTGCGTGACGACAAATATACGTTATTATTTGAATCGCCCAACACAAACAGCGATTTTTTATTCTCCAGTCCGAGCGACTTCAAAACCACTATAAACTCCTTTGTTTTCGGGGTTTCGAAGTTAAAATCCTCGATCACAAAAACGGCCTGTTCCTTGGTCTTTATGCTCAGTGCGGATTTCCTTGCCAAGCGTTTCAGGTTCTTGTTCAATTTCTGGGTGTAGTCCTTGGGACGTGGTCCAAAAATACGTCCACCGCCCCTAAAAACGGGCGACTTGATACTTCCCGCTCTGGCGGTTCCGGTACCTTTCTGTTTCTTTATCTTTCGCGTACTACCGGCGATCTCGGCCCTTTCCTTGGACTTGTGCGTACCTTGTCTTTGGTGTGCCAAGTATTGCTTTACATCCAAGTAAACAGCGTGGTTGTTAGGCTCTATCCCGAAAACATCGTCGGAAAGCTCCACTTCCCTACCTGTTTCTTTTCCCTTTATATCTAAAACTGCTACTTTCATTACTTCTGAATGGTTACGTATGCGTTCTTATGCCCAGGAACACAACCTTTTACAACTAGTAGGTTTTTCTCTGGAACTATTTTATAAACTACAAGGTTCTGTACGGTAACACGATCGTTACCCATTCTACCGGCCATTTTCATGCCCTTAAAAACCCTTGCAGGATAAGAGGCGGCCCCAATGGAACCAGGCGCCCTTAGCCTGTTGTGCTGCCCGTGGGTGGCCTGTCCGACACCGCCAAAGCCATGCCTTTTTACGACCCCTTGGAAACCTTTCCCCTTGGAAGTACCGATCACATCCACAAATTCACCTTCCACAAACAGGTCCACTCCTATGGTGTCCCCCAATTTGTACGCTCCCTCATCAAAATACCTGAATTCCTCGATTTTCTTCTTAGGAGAAGCACCTGCCTTTTTAACATGGCCCAATTCGGACTTGTTGGCACGCTTTTCTGCCTTGTCATCGAAACCGAGCTGAAGGGCATTGTACCCATCGACTTCCAAGGTTCTGACTTGGGTAACTACACATGGTCCAGCTTCGATAACGGTACATGGAATGTTCTTCCCGTTTTCATCAAAGATGCTGGTCATGCCGATTTTTCTACCTATTAACCCAGACATAATTATTGATTGTTTGTTATTAATTAATTTGAACTATTCACCTTTTTGCAAAAAAACAGGGTCAAAAATAATTCAACCCTGAATATATTTTTTTCCATTTTTCCTTCGCACAAAGCTCCGGACATGTAACCCACTCCTCACAGGAGTGATGAATTGGGGCCCCTATACCTTGATCTCTACCTCAACACCACTGGGAAGCTCTAATTTCATTAGGGCATCAATGGTCTTGGAAGAAGAACTGTATATATCCAAAAGCCTCTTATAGGAGCTCAATTGGAACTGTTCCCTTGACTTTTTGTTAACGTGCGGGGAACGGAGTACCGTAAATATCTTCTTATGTGTTGGCAAGGGAATTGGACCTGTGATGACCGCACCGGTCGTCTTTACCGTCTTGACTATCTTCTCGGCCGATTTATCTACCAAGTTGTAGTCATAAGATTTTAACTTTATCCTGATTTTCTGACTCATTTTTCTTTAATTATGCGGTTAGACCCTTGGCTTTTTTGATAACTTCCTCTGAAATATTGGAAGGGGTTTCGGCGTAGTGCGAAAATTCCATGGTGGAAGTTGCCCTACCGGAGGACAAGGTCCTTAAGGAAGTCACGTACCCGAACATCTCGGATAATGGCACGGTACCCTTCACAACCTTGGCTCCCGCCCTGTCGTCCATATTGGTAATGGTACCCCTCCTACGGTTAAGGTCGCCCACAATATCGCCCATGTTCTCTTCAGGGGTCAATACTTCCAATTTCATGATCGGTTCAAGGATAACGGCACCGGCAGCTTTACCTGCGGCCTTATACCCCATTTTTGCGGCAAGCTCAAAGGAAAGTGCATCCGAATCCACTGCGTGGAAAGATCCATCCTTTAGGACTACCTTCATCCTATCCATTTCATAACCGGCCAATGGCCCGTTTTTCATGGCAGCCGCAAAACCTTTTTCCACGGAAGGAATAAATTCCTTGGGAATACGTCCACCTTTGATCTCATCCACAAACTGAAGACCCGTACCCACAAAATCATCGTCCGCTGGTCCCATCTCAAATACGATGTCCCCAAATTTACCACGTCCACCGGATTGCTTTTTATAGGTCTCCCTATGTGCCGCATTCTTGGTAAGTGCTTCTTTGTACTCTACTTGAGGCTCCCCTTGGTTCACCTCTACCTTGAACTCCCGTCTCAAACGGTCTACGATGATGTCCAGGTGAAGCTCGCCCATTCCGGAAATGATCGTTTGCCCTGAGGCCTCATCGGTCTTTACCTGGAACGTTGGATCTTCTTCGGCAAGTTTGGAAAGTGCCATCCCCAATTTATCAACATCCGCTTTGGTCTTTGGCTCCACTGCGATACCGATAACGGGATCCGGGAAATCCATGCTCTCCAAAACGATCGGGTGTTTTTCATCCGACATGGTATCCCCTGTCTTGATATCCTTGAAACCAACCGCTGCCCCTATATCACCTGCCTCGATAAAATCGATGGCATTCTGTTTATTGGAGTGCATTTGGTAAATACGGGAGATACGTTCTTTTTTACCACTTCTATTGTTCAAGATATAGGAACCTGCATCCAACCTACCGGAATATACCCTGAAGAAGGCCAAGCGCCCTACAAAGGGATCTGTGGCGATCTTGAATGCCAAAGCGGCAAAGGGCTCCTTAACACTTGGTTTGCGGGAAACCTCTTTTTCGGTATCAGGGTTCATGCCCACAATATCATCTTTGTCCAATGGGGATGGAAGGTACCTACATACCGCATCCAAGAGGAACTGGACACCCTTGTTCTTAAATGAAGAACCACAGACCATGGGTATAATGCTCATGTCCATTACAGCGGCCCTAAGGGCGGCGTGCACTTCATCCTCGGTAATGGAATCCTCATCCTCAAAGAATTTTTCCATAAGGGACTCATCGTACTCGGCCACCGCTTCGATAAGCATGGCACGGTATTCCCTTACCTCATCCTTCATATCCTCTGGAATGGCGACCACGTCAAATGTGGCGCCAAAATTATCCTCGTGCCAAACAATGGCCCTGTTCTTCACCAGATCCACAATTCCCTTGAAGTCGGCCTCATCACCTATTGGCAATACAATGGGAACGGCATTGGAGCCTAACATTTCCTTTACTTGCCTGATAACGTTCAAGAAATTGGCCCCTTGTCGGTCCATTTTGTTCACGAACCCGATCCTTGGCACTTTATAGTTGTCGGCAAGCCTCCAGTTCGTCTCCGATTGTGGCTCCACACCATCGACCGCACTGAAAAGGAACACCAAACCATCCAAAACCCTTAGGGAGCGGTTTACCTCAACGGTAAAATCCACGTGGCCCGGGGTATCTATAATGTTGAAGTGGTACGACTGTGCATCTTCGGTAGGCTGTGCATTTTCCATAGGAAACACCCACTCGCAAGTGGTAGCCGCCGATGTAATGGTGATACCGCGCTCCTGCTCCTGCTCCATCCAGTCCATAGTGGCGGCACCATCGTGCACCTCCCCTATTTTATGGCTGACCCCAGTGTAGAACAGGATACGTTCCGTAGTAGTGGTCTTTCCCGCATCGATGTGGGCAGCGATACCTATATTTCTTGTTAATCTTAAATCTCTTGCCATTTCTGTTCGTTAAAATCTAAAGTGAGAGAATGCTTTGTTCGCTTCTGCCATTTTATGGGTGTCCGTTCTTTTCTTAACGGCTGCACCTTCTTCCTTGGCCGCAGCCAAAATTTCACCGGCCAACTTTTGTGACATGGCCTTCTCGTTCCTTTTACGGGAATAACTGATCAACCATTTCATGGCGGTGGAAATCTTCCTGTCCGGCCTGATCTGCATGGGGATCTGAAAAGTGGCGCCCCCTACCCTTCTACTCCTTACCTCAACATGGGGCATTACATTGGAAAGGGCATCTTTCCACAACTCCAACGCTGTCTTTTCTTCATCCGTCTTCTTCTCCTCAACGATATCGATCGCATCGTAGAAAACCTTAAAGGCGATCGACTTTTTACCGTCCCACATCATCATGTTGACAAAACGCGTCACCAATTGATCGTTAAATCGTGGATCTGGTAAAAGCGGTCTTTTCTTGGCCTGTTTTTTTCTCATGTCTTCTCTTTAAAAAGTTGTAATTACTTCTTAGGTCGTTTTGCACCGTATTTGGACCTTCTCTGGGTCCTTCCGGCAACTCCTGCCGTATCCAAGGCCCCCCTTACGATATGGTACCTAACACCGGGCAAATCCTTTACCCTTCCGCCCCTTACCAATACTATCGAGTGCTCTTGGAGGTTGTGTCCCTCTCCGGGAATGTAGGCGTTCACCTCTTTACCGTTCGTCAACCTTACCCTTGCGACCTTTCGCATTGCCGAGTTCGGTTTCTTAGGTGTAGTGGTGTAAACACGCGTACATACCCCTCTTCTTTGGGGACACGAATCCAAAGCAGCCGATTTACTCTTCTTGGTAATCGTGGCCCTTCCTTTTCGTACTAATTGTGAAATTGTTGGCATACTATAATATATATGTATAAAACTTACCCTCTTTTAAGGGCTGGCAAATGTAGTGATTTAAAATAATAATCCAAACCCCAAGGCATTAATTTTCAATGTTTTTTTCCATTTAAACCAAGGATACCGTAAAAACCTTACATCTCCCCGTTTAATGGATTGTAGCTGGCCCAACCATCGGAACGCAGGACGCCCGCATTACAAAAACTGAACGCATTCATACCTAAAACCTGGCAAAATGTCAAAAAATCAATAATTAAACAATTTGCGGGCGTCAAAATACCTAATTCACAAATTTCACAGCGCATTACTAAATTGTTAATATTTTTAAGATTCATCTTAAATTATTATTAAAATTAGCTTGCATTATTAACATTAAATTAGGATTTTAGCCATCAGCTAATTCAAATAATTAAAAAATGAGAACAGATTTAAATGGAATCTTGACGCTTCTATTGGCGTTTGTTGTGCATCTGACATTTGCACAGGAAAAAACGATTTCAGGGACGGTAACAGACCAATATGGTCTGCCGTTGCCTGGGGTCAACATTATTGCGGAGGGCACCACGACGGGTACCCAAACCGATTTCGATGGCAACTTCACCATCAGTGCCAGTACTGGCCAGACCCTACTTTTTACCTATATAGGACAAAAGGCGGAACGGGTCACAGTAGGTGCGGCCAACACTATTAACGTTCAAATGTCCGAAGATGCCCAAGCCCTCGAAGAGGTGGTCGTTACGGCCCAGGGCATCAAAAGGGAGAAAAAAGCCCTAGGGTATGCCGTTGCTTCCGTAGGTGCCGAGCAATTGGAGCAAAAAGCGGAAGGCGATGTTGGGCGTATCTTGAACGGAAAGGCATCAGGGGTGCAGATAAATGCGGCCAGTGGCGTTTCTGGTTCGGCCACCAATATTATCATTAGGGGGTATACATCCCTTTCCGGTTCTAACCAACCGCTTTTTATCGTGGATGGGGTTCCCTTTAGTTCGGACACCAACTCCCAAGGAAGTGCCATCGACGGTAACAGTGGATCCAGTAGGTTCCTAGATCTAGACCCCAACAACATTGAAAATGTAAACGTACTGAAAGGGCTCGCTGCAGCCAACCTTTATGGTACTGCCGGTAGGAACGGGGTAATCTTGATAACCACGAAGGCAGGTGCCTCCGGAAACGCCAAATCCAAATCGGAAATTACCGTTAGCCAGTCCGTCTTCTACAATGAGATTTCTACCCTGCCCGATTACCAGAATTCATTTGGTAACGGATTCGATCAGGCATACGGGGAATTCTTCAGTAACTTTGGCCCCGCTTTTGACGATCCTAACGATGCCAACTTTGGTGCCGCATTTAGGGGAAGGACCGACGATGGCACTATCCTTATCAGACATCCATATTCGGTAAATGCTGCCGTGCGAAATGCCTTTCCGGAATACAACGATGCTACCTACGAATACAAACCTTATGATAACGTAAAGGATTTCTTTAGGACCGGAACGGTTCTGAACACGTCCATCAACGCAAGGGGCGCTTCCACCGATGGCAAAATTTCCTATAATGCCAATTTTGGGAACATGACCGATGAAGGGTTTACTCCTGGCAATAAACTGCAAAGGACCACCATTGGTTTTGGCGGCAAAGCTGAACTGAGCAATAGGTTTACCATAAACGGTACCATGAACTTTTCAAAGACCGACCTTAAATCGCCCCCAATTGCGGCCAGTCAGGGTAACGGATCCTTTGGAACCGGTGCGTCCGTATTTGGCCATCTTTTCTTTACCCCACGTAGTGTGGACCTAATGGGATTGCCCTTCCAAAGTCCCATTGATGGTAGGAGCATATATTATAGGGGAGGTAACGACATCCAAAACCCACGATGGACCGCTGCCAATGCCTTTGCGAACCAATTGACCAACAGGTTTTTTGGTAGTTCGCAGATCAGCTATAAGCTAAATGACAACCTGAACGTCTTTTGGAGGACCGGTCTGGATTTCTATACGGAGCGTAACGAAATAGGCCAGAATAAAGGAGGGGCAGAAGGATATTTACAAGGCCGTTACCAGACCTTTGATAACAGGAACACCATCTGGGACCATACCCTACAATTGAACGGTGCATATCTCTTGACCGAAAAATTGGACATGAACATCAACCTAGGTGCCACCTCCAGAAGAACCGAATTCTCAAGGCAAGGGGTTACCAGTGACCAACAGGCCATCTTCGGGGTATTCAAACATTTTAACTTTTCTACCCAAGCACCGGTACAGTACGATGAGATCCAAAACGTAGTGGGACTCTATGCACAGACGGAGTTTGGTTATGACAATTTTGCGTACTTGACCTTGGCGGCCAGGAACGACTGGGTTTCCAACTTTGTGGAAAACTCCATTTTCTATCCTTCCGCCAGTTTATCCCTTCTTCCCACTGCCGTAATTGACGGACTCCAATCGGACGGCGGGCTCAATTTTCTAAAACTTAGGGTAGGTTACGGTACTTCTGCAGGTTTCACCGATGGATATCCGGTAGCGAACGTATCCAACCTTAATACTAGGGATTTTGTTACGGGAGGCAATGTAGTGGTACCATCCGTCGGGGTCTCTGACGATTTGGGGAACGTACTGTTAAAGCCCGAGCTACTAAAAGAAATCGAACTGGGTCTGGAATCCAGATTTATACAGAACAGGTTGAGCTTGGATGTCTCCGTTTACAAAAAAACAACAACGGATCTTATCACCAATAGGCCGTTGGACCCCTCCACAGGATATACCAATACGGTGACCAACATAGGCGAGGTACAGGTAAAGGGAATCGAGGCCGACTTTGGATATGCCGTATTCAGAAATGACGATAATGGTTTTAACTGGAACATCAACGCAAACTTTACCGCTGACGAATCTACTGTGAACGATTTGGGAGCCGATACAGACAATATTAACGTTGGTGGCATTTTTTCAGATCTTTCCAATTTTGCGGTCCCCGGAAGGCCTTTTGGAGTCATTATGGGATCAAGGGTATTACGGGACGACAATGGCAACAAAGTGGTGGCCAGTACCGGTAGCTATGTGATTGAAAATGGGCTGTTCGAAATTGGAGATCCCAATGCCGATTGGAGACTGAACGTGGGCAACTCCTTTTCCTATAAGAACATTACCATAGGAATGGACTGGTCCTATAGACATGGGGGCGATGTGTATTCCAATACCATTTCCGCTTTGATAGGAAGGGGGCTTTCCTCCGATACGGAAGATCGACTTTCCACTTTTATCCTTCCAGCCGTAAAGGCGGATGGTAGTGTAAACGATATTCAGATCAACAACTCGGATTACTATTTTAGCAATATTGCCTTCGGGCCCAGTGAACTGCAGGTATATGACGGTAGTACGATCCGGTTACGGGAGGTAAGTTTGGGCTATTCACTGCCCAAGAAAATACTTGACAAAACTCCTTTTGGCTCGTTGAGCATAACGTTCAGTGGACAGAACCTTTGGTTTAAAGGGATCAATGTTCCCAAAGGCACCAATTTTGATCCGGAAAACCTTGGGGTCGGGGTTGGAAATGCACTTGGGTTCGACTTTATCAACAGCCCAGGGTCCAGAAGATATGGTATGTCCTTAAAAGCAACATTCTAAAAAATATACAAATGAAAATATTTATAAAAAACTTAGTTCTAACCCTATTCTCGGCGGGACTTATCATTTCCTGCGAGAGTACCGAGCTTGATCTGACCGAAAACCCTAATGCCGTAAGTGAAGGTACTGCCGATTTCTTTTTGAACGGGGTGCAAGAGGAATTTGGCCGATTTGCCGAAACCTTTGGCACCAATGGAGCGGAAGTGACCCGAATCAGTTATATGGGTACCAGGCTGTACGACCAGGCCTACTCCCCTGCTTCCCAAGATGGGGAGTGGAGAAATGCCTATTCTTCCATATTGGCCGATCTTTATGAAATGTATCCCTTGGCCCAAGAGAACAATTTAAAACGTCATATCGGAATGGGGCAGGTCATGGAAGCCTTTACAGTCGTTACCTTGGTGGATTTCTATGGGGATGTTCCTTATTCCGAAGCTATCTTGGGATTGGACAACCTAAACCCAGCTGCAGATAGCGGGGCCTCTATCTATGCCGCTGCACTTGGCCTCTTGGACAGTGCCATCGCCAATTTTAACGATACAGACAATGCCGTAGACCCAAGTAATGACTACTACTACGGAGGGGACTGGGAAAAATGGATCAAAGTCGCCAACTCCCTTAAAATTAAAATCTATGCCCAGAGCAGATTGGTTGATAGCGGTGCCGTTGCGGCCATAAACAGTATTGTTGCCAGCGGGGACTATATCACGGAAGTGGAGGACGACTTTCAATTTACGTGGGCCACCAACGTGGTGAATCCCGATTCAAGACATCCAAAATACGCCGATAACTATACCCCCACCGGTGCAGGGGCCTATTTGTCCAACTGGTTGATGAACTATATGGACAACGGTAAGGTAGGCAATGAATCCACCGTATACGAAGGTGCTGATCCGCGTATCCGTTACTATTTCTACAGACAGGCGCCTTGTACCCCTGGAAATGGCTGTGACACGAACCAACAAGAACTTTCCTGTAGCGTGGAGCCAGCACCGGCCCATTACACCGCAGGGGGATTTACCTTCTGCAACCTGCCCAATGGATATTGGGGAAGGGACCATGGGGATGATGATGGAACCCCACCGGATACCAACAAAAGGACCACTTATGGCGTATATCCAGCAGGTGGACAGTTCGATGATAGTTCCTTTGCCGCCGTAGACCTTGGAACCGGTGGCGGAGGTGCGGGCATCACCCCTATCTTCTTGGCCCAGACCATTGATTTCTTAATGGCGGAACTGGCCTATGAGGCCAATGACCTGCCCACTGCCAAAAGCATGATGTTGGATGGCATAGAAAAATCCATCACAAAAGTGATGTCCTTTGGCGCCCTTGACGGGGATGCGGATGCATCCGCTGCACCATTACCAGAGGATGTTGAAGATTACATTGCCGAAGTGGATGCCCTATTTGAAGCTGCTACCGGGGATGAGAAATTCAATATCCTTGCCAAGGAATTTTTTGTGACCCAATTTGGAAATGGGATCGACGCCTATAACTTCTATAGAAGAACAGGTTTCCCGAGCGACCTACAGCCCAACTTGGAACCAAATCCAGGAGGCTTTATAAGGTCTTTCCTATTGCCCTCAGTGTACGCCAACAATAACAGCAATGCCACTCAAAAACCGGATGTTAGCTCTAAGGTTTTCTGGGACACAAATCCTGATTCTGGTTTTCCATTATCAAACTAAACAAAGAGAATTATGAAAAGATATATAAAAAATACCATCATACTTTCCGTTGCCGGGGCACTTGTTCTTTCATGTGATTCCGCCAATAAAACCGTGGACGACGTCTTCGATGAAGTTACCAGGGGCGCAGTGTTCAGAGCTACTTCATCAGCTGCGGACATATCCGGCCAGACCTTCGACTTTTCAGATGAATCATCCGAATATTCCGTAAGCTTTGAAGTGGAGGACAATGCGCAAGGTGGACTTTTGGAAGATGTGGACGTGTATGTTTCATTTACGAATGCCACAGATGAAGATGCTTCACTGGATGAGGTTTTAGTGGAAACATTGGATGCTTCCATGTTCACTACCAATGAAAGTGGATTACCGGCCATTACCTATACTGTTTCTCTAGGCGAGTTGAGCACTGCTCTTGGTCTTGCTCCCGGTGATTACACCGGAGGGGACAGCTTCACCCTCAGGTACGTCCTAAATTTAACGGATGGCAGGGCCTTTTCCAATAATAACCTTAATAGTACCGTATCGGGAGGTTCTTATTACCGATCTCCATTTATCTATACAGTACCCTTGGTATGCCCCCCCATCGAGCCAACTCCTGGTGAGTGGCAGCTTGAACTTCAGGACTCTTATGGTGATTCTTGGAACGGAGCTTCTTTAACGGTGACCTTGGATGGCGTGTCCACCAATTATAGCCATGAAGGAGGCGCTTCGACGTCCCATACCTTTACAGTTCCCAGTGGTACCGGTTCCATACAGATCACTTATAATGGCGGCTCCTATGACGAAGAGAACACCTTTCAGGTAACCTCGGCAAATGGCGAGACCGTTCTTGACCTGGGGCCTACCCCACCAGCTGGAACTCTGTTGTTTGATTTCTGTCTCCCATTAGATTTATAACCGAGTCTAAAAGTAGTAATATACAAGTGGTGCAAGCGTTGTTTGCACCACTTTTTATATTAAAACAATATTTGCATAGTCTGTCTTTTTTAGAAGCTTTTGACGAAACCAGTATGCCCTGATCAAGCTTACGGGACATATGCGGAAAACCATCATCCCATTTGATATAAGCGCCCTAACATCATAAATCCTACTTGCCGGGTCAAAATCGAAAAAAAGATGAAATTGTATTCCTGCACTGGCTTTAATTTTGTTTACATCCCTATTATTACCCCTTATAAATAAATTATATGGATCCAAAAAGAATATCCGTCCGCTTATTAGTCCTACTATTTTTATGCGGAATCATATCCTCATGCTCAAATGATGATAACAATACCCCAATCCCTATTGTAGAAGAGAATTTAGAAGAGCCCCCCATCGAGAAACCTGAAGAGGAAAATTCGGAAGAGGAACCGGCTATAGTGGAGGGAGAACTGGGATCGGTAACCTTCTTTCACAAAGATCTGATACAGGATCATGTTATCCTCGTAAACGATGCCATGGACAATCGGGTCTACCTTATGGACACCAATGCAAATCTTGTGCACGAATGGCCATTGGGCGATCGTAAAATAGGAAATGACGCCTTTTTGTTACCGGATGGAACCCTTTTGGCATCTCTACAGGCCACAAATCCCGAAATTCTTTTCGGAGGTTTTGGAGGTAAGATCCAGCTTATCGGAAAAAACGGGGAAACTCTTTGGAATTTCGACTATTCCGATAGCCTTAAACGGACTCATCACGACGTCGAAATGCTTCCCAACGGAAATATATTGGCCATAGCATGGGAAAAAATGCCCCTACAGCTTGCCGTGGAAAACGGGTCCAATAGAAATGTGGACATTTATCCGGAATCCGTTCTGGAAATAAATCCCCATACCAATGTCATTGTATGGGAGTGGCACTCTTGGGACCATTTGGTACAGGATTTTGATGACACCAAGTTGAACTATGGAGTTGTATCCCAAAACCCGCAATTGATAAATCTTAACTATGTGGAAGCCCCCGATGGAAATATCATGCATGCAAACGGTATCGCCTATGATGAGGACAATGACCTTATTTACCTAAGCGTGAATTTTTATAGCGAAGTTTGGGTGTTGGACCATAGCACAACAACAGAGGTGGCCGCCACCCATGCCGGAGGCAACTTCGGAAAGGGCGGGGACCTTATATATCGCTTTGGCAATCCCAGCGCATACAATGATAACATTTCGGTAAGGAAATTTTACAACAACCATTTTCCAAATTTGTTCGAGCCCGGAAAAATGCTGCTCTTTAGCAACGGAGGCAACCTAGAACAGTCCAGTATCTTTGAACTGCAACTCCCAGTGGAACTTTCGGAGCAACAAATACCCTTGAACACCTTCCCCACCGTTCTTTGGAGCTTTACGGACGAAAACCTTTACTCACCAAAAGTTTCCGGAGCAGTACGCCTGTCCAATGGGAACACCTTGATAACAGAGGGTGACTATGGTATTTGGGAAGTAACCCCCAATTCTGAAGTGGTCTGGAAATTCGGAGCGGAAGGTTTCTTTTGGAGAGCATATAGCTATGCAAAAGATTCCGCTGCAATATTGGCCCTTGACCTATAACTGTAGGACATCAAAAAAGGGGAAAAGAGATATCTGCAAATAGATGATGCTAAATATTGTACTACCTTTGCCCCATGAAAAATGACGATTATCAAATTTTTGGGATCCGTGCGATTATAGAGGCGATCAATTCGGGAAAATCGGTGGACAAGGTCTTTATCCAAAAAGATCTAAAGGGAGACCTTATCAAGGAACTGGAGAACCTTATACGCAGAAATGGCGTTGGTTTCTCCTATGTACCCGTAGAAAAATTGAACCGACTCACGAAAGGCAACCACCAAGGGGTCGTGGCCTCCATCTCCCCTATTGTTTTTCATGACTTGGAAGAATTGGTGGAAAAAGTTCTGGAAAAACCAAAAACGCCCTTGTTCCTCTTGTTAGATCAACTATCGGATGTCCGTAATTTTGGGGCCATCATAAGAACGGCCGAATGTACGGGTGTAGATGCCATCATTATCCAAAAAAAAGGCGCCGCACCGGTTACGGCCGACACCATCAAAACTTCTGCTGGTGCAGCTTTTAAGGTCCCCATAGCAAAAGTCGACCATTTAAAGGATGCCGTTTTCTATCTTCAGTCGTCCGGAATTAAAGTGATCTGTGCGACCGAAAAAACACAAAAAACCTTGTACGATGTTTCCTTTTCGGAACCCTGTGCAATAGTCATGGGTTCGGAAGATATGGGTATTTCCCCCTCCATCCTTAAGGTTTCCGACGACAGCGCCAAATTGCCCCTTTTGGGAGAAATCGGTTCCCTTAACGTCTCCGTAGCATGCGGTGTTTTCCTATACGAGGTAGTGCGTCAACGACAATTGGCCTAACCGGCTTCCTCATCGCCTTTTTGGGTTTCCCTATAATGGTAGACAATCTTGGTTTCCCCATCGCTCGGGGGAATGGGGTCCCCATTCCCTATAAAATTGCCCTCGGAATCAAAATGCCGTAGGAAGACATCCTCTTCCTCCCTAAAATCATCCCTTTCCCAATCGAACTTTGGTTTCGGTGGACTACCGCCCTTTACAGTAAATGCCAATAGAATACCCACTACAAAACCGCTCAAATGGCCTTCCCATGAGATGCCTTCCTCTATCGGGAACATATACCATAAAAGGCCACCATATATGAACACTACCACCAATGAAAGCGCCACCAACCTATAATGTTTGGTAAGGATCCCCTTAAAGAAAATAAAACTGGCCAATAAATAGATCACCCCACTGATGCCTATATGGTGGGACGGCCTGCCAATGGCCCATGTGACGAAACCTGCGAACAAGGTGCCCCAAAAAAGAACCTTCAGGGCACTTTCCCTATAAAATTGCACCAAGGCGGCCAAAAGCAATGCGATGGGAATTGTGTTGTGGTAGAGATGTGAAATGGAACCATGGATAAAAGGGCCAAAAACTATCCCCCTGAGGCCTAGAAAGGTCCTAGGCTCTATACCGTAGGCATTCAGGTTTAGACCTAGGGAAAGTTCGGCCCAAAAAATGGACCAAATAAGCAAAACCGTAACCATGGGGACTATCAAGACCCAGTTGGAATATGTAAAGTACCGCTCCTCCTGCATGGACCAAATTTAGGGTTGTACCAACAATTTAGCGACCAAAAATTTAAAACCTGATAAATTGTCATCAAGATAATTGTGTTACTTTTATGGCATGAACGAGCCTCTTGCAGAACGTATACGTCCCAAAACTTTGGAAGAATATGTGAGCCAAAACCATTTGGTAGGCGAAAATGGATCCCTTACCCAACAAATAATAAAGGGCATCTTACCTTCCCTCATATTATGGGGGCCGCCCGGAACCGGAAAGACCACCTTGGCAAACATCATCGCCAATACAAGTGGAAGGCCGTTTTACACGTTGAGCGCCATAAATAGTGGGGTAAAGGATATACGGGATGTCATAGAAAAAGCGAAACAGGGGGGCGGACTCTTCACAACCAAAAACCCCATACTCTTTATAGATGAGATCCACCGGTTCAGCAAGTCCCAGCAAGATTCTCTTTTGGCGGCCGTGGAAAAAGGATGGGTAACCCTTATAGGGGCCACTACGGAGAACCCTAGCTTTGAGGTAATCCCCGCACTACTGTCCCGATGTCAGGTCTACATCCTTAACCCTTTCGGAAAGGAAGATCTGGAAGCGCTTTTGGAGAGGGCAATGAAGCAAGATCCCTATATGTCCTCCAAAGAAATCGAGTTAAAGGAAACCGAGGCCCTCTTAAAACTTTCCGGCGGGGATGGAAGGAAATTATTGAACATTTTTGAACTGGTGGTTTCCTCCGAAAATACTGATCGGATAACCGTCACGAACGATTTGGTCCTGGGCAAGGTGCAGAAGAACACGGTTCTTTATGATAAGACAGGGGAGCAACACTATGATATTATCTCCGCATTTATAAAGTCCATACGCGGGAGCGATCCGAATGGTGCGGTATATTGGCTAGCGCGAATGATCGAGGGCGGTGAGGATGTCAAGTTCATTGCAAGGAGGATGTTGATATCCGCTTCCGAAGATATCGGAAATGCCAATCCCACGGCCCTCGTGATGGCCAATACCACCTTTCAGGCGGTCACTACCATAGGGTACCCCGAAGCGCGCATACTTTTATCCCAATGTGCCATATATTTGGCAACTTCCCCAAAGAGCAATGCCAGCTATATGGCCATTAACAGCGCACAACAGACCGTGCGGGAAACAGGGGACCTTTCGGTACCGATCGCCCTGAGAAATGCACCTACCAAATTGATGAAGGACCTTGGTTATGGCAAGGACTATAAGTACGCCCATGACCATCCCAATAATTTTGTAGAGGAGGAATTCCTCCCCGATGCCATTAAGGGAAGTTCTTTTTACAAGCCAGGAAACAACCAACGTGAAAATGCACTGAAGGAATTCCTTAAGAACCGTTGGAAGGACAAATACAGGTTTTAGAATTTGATGTTCAGTTCTTCCGTAAGGGTATTGCCCTCTTGGGAGTACTCAAAATACCATTTCCCTTCCTTTTTATAGACCATACCGTCCCTTCCGCCAGATTGTGCGATATACACGTCGGGAAGTGCGGTCTTGGTCATTTGCACCACAATTTTAGGGGTGCTGTCAACCAACTGATATCCATTGGCGAGTTCCTGTGCATAAAGGGTCCCGCTAAGGGAAGGTGTTGCCCCTTCCACGTCGCCGGCCGTCTGGCTTGGCAGATCGGTCTTGGTCTCGTGAACAGCCGCCGCCCCGCCGCCCCTTACTTCCTCCTTAATGGAAGCCGCCGGGGTATCTACATTAGTGGCAACATTTGCAGTTGGTGCATTTTCAGAGGGGGAATAAGTATAATTTAATCCTTCAATGGAAGCAAAAGCTTCTTTTATGGTTTCGGTATATGCGGATTTGTATTCCTTTTCCTTACTGATCCCTTCTTGCGTCACGAATATCTCTTGGTTCTGACAGTTTTTCAACACCAAAAGGGTCTTTGTTGTAAAAAGGTTGGACGCATCCCGAAGGCTAACGTTCAGTCCTAGGCAACGATTGGCATTGAGCTCTTGTGGAAGGGCATCATCATAGACCGCATTAAATCCGTTCTGCACGAATAGATATTTTACCAACGTGCTGGTCTGGTACTGGTTTTCGTTCTTAAAATCAGCAAATTTCTTTGGTACGATAATATATTTATAGTTGTTGATATCGGATTGGGAATGTCCCAATATAGTGCAAAAAAGGAATAAAAATAAAAGTGGGGTCTTCATTGGTACGCTGCTATTTTCCGCCCCAAGATAGGATATTTATTCCAAACTGGAAAGAAGCATAACGACTGTCATAGAAATTCCGATAGGCCAAGAGGTTATCGGCCATGGCATATAGATTCACCTTTCCCACTTGCATGCTAAGCCCCATCCCGATATTGGAAAGTGAAAATTTGTCTATTGTATAGGTTCCTTTTAGGGAAAGAAAATTCCCAAATCGGTGCTGGTAAAATGCGCTCAGGGCCGATTGGGGGCCCCTTGGCCGGTTGATCATATACAACTGCGCCCCAACACTGCTGGTGTAGCTGGAGGCGGAGCCCCTGCTCCCGGTTGCCATTGCCATAGGATCACAGTCACAATCCGCGCCGGAACGTTTTTCACCAAAACTGTATTTAAAGGAGCTATATAATTTGGTAGGTCTGAAGGTAACATACGACCTATTGTCCTCCTCAAATGGCAGCAAGGCCTCAATTTCATCCACCAGTTCCTGCCAAAAATCCCTGTCCGGATCGGCAAGTGCATCTGGTAAGATCACCTCAACCCCCTCTACCGTTGCGGTGCCGTTGAGCGTATAGTTTTTTATATCACCCGCATGGTAAATAAAACCAACATCCAACAGGCTTGCCGTCAGTACAGCCCGTTCGGTAAATTTATAGGTAAACCCCAGATCCGCCCCAAGACCCAGGTCGCCTCCCAGAAAGGCCCTTTTGCTTATTATGTTCCCAATTTCCGCATCATCCTCCAAGAGTCCGTCAATACCAGAAGTGCGGAGCCTCATATCCGACACGATGGTATTGGCAAAGATATTGTTCTGCCCTTGGGTAGTAACAAAATATCCCTTGTTCCGAGTGGTGTTAAAATCGATTATTCCCGAATAGAGTTTGGCACGGGCTCCCAAGGTAAGCCTATTGTCCATTTTCCGATTGATGCCAAAATGGAACACGTTCACGATCTCCCCCCTTGTTTTTAGGTCACCTAGATCAAACCTTCTTTCCAGTTGGCCAGCATTGCCCTCAAATCCAAGGATGGCCAAATCTTGGAACCAGTACCCTATTGCATCACCTTCGTGGTAGATTCCGAAAGAATAAAAGTCGTTGGGCCTGTCCTTGCTCCTATACCCACCGCTCAGGAGCTCCACTTGGTAGGTTCCGCTGAGTTCATCCCGAGTATCCATTCCGTAGATGGCCTTTTCCCGGATCTTTACATTTATATCGATACCGTCATCGGCAAAAATATCATGGACCGAGATACCGCTTGAAGCCGCCTGCAAGGATATGCCCGATAGAAACGGGATACCGGCATACCATTGAAAAGAGGTCTCCACTCCAGGGTTCACCATTAGGGATTGGGGAATTTCATTAAAATCGTAGAGCAGCTGTTTGTTCTGGGAGTGCGTTAAAATACATCCTCCCAGCAAGGCAGCCATTAAAAGTGTCGGTAGCTTCATCTAACCTCTATAACAAATGCGCCACTGGACCTGACGATTACTTTGGGATCGGGTATGGTAGAAACGGAGGTATCGTCACCAAGATTTTGTGCGCTTACCCGTATACTGGACATATTTTTAATGATTTCGATACTTCGACCAGCCGGGCCATAGGTGATTTCCCGTCTAAAGATCGGGGCAGGGGCGGCTTCTATCGAAAAGCTTTCCGTGTCCAGTATTGTGCCGTTCCCGTCCAAAAATTCTGCAACAAGTTCCATTGGCTTACTAGTGGTGTTCACTACCTCATAGGTTACCACACCGCTTAAAACCCTTTCGGCAAAGAAATCCTCGTTAAAGGCATCAAAATTAAATTCCCTAGTATAGAAATAATAGGATTGGGAAGCGTTTATAAGATATTCGGGGACTTCAACGTACAGGATACTTCCCTCTATAGTTGGGGTAACGTTCAGGTCCTCATACTGATCGAAGTTTTGTTTCTCCGCACAGGAGTACAATCCCAGAAGTATCCCCAAAATATATAAATACCTCATGACAATTCATTTTCACATTCCGACAAACCGGTTACGGGTTGCTGAAGTGCATACGGTTCCTATAATCATAACTCTACAAGTAGGATTTTATTTCATGAAGGTCGTAGATGATTTCACAATAATTATGCGGTGGGTCTCCATGAACGTTCAAATGGAGGGCGTGGAGACCGTGTTCACGGGCGCCGATGATGTCGGCCTCAAGGTTATCACCGATCATTAGTGCGTTAGCGGGAGCCACTCTTGCCAGTTTTAGGGCCATTTCATATATCCTGCGGTCGGGTTTCTTTGCCCCTGCCATTTCCGAATCCACCACATGCTCAAAATAATCCCTGATTTTTGCGTTTTTCAACTTTTTATCCTGTACCTCTTGAAAGCCATTGGTAATGATGTGCAATCTATAGTTTGGTTTCAAGTACTCCAATATGGACAATGTATTGGGAATCAAATGCGTAAAAGTACAAAGATGATCCATATACTTTACGGTCAACAGCTCTATGACCGAATCATCTATGTCGTAACCTAAGGTATCAAATGTCATTTTTAACCGTTTGAAGCGAAGGTCGGCGGGCAGAATTTGACCTTTGGAATATAATTTCCACAATTGCAGGTTAATGGGAATATAACATTCTAGAAAGTTATCCATGGGAACACCTATTCCATGATCCGAGAAGATTTTATGGAAGGTAAGGGCAGAATTACGGTCGAAGTCCCATAAGGTATGGTCCAAGTCAAAAAAAATATCGGTCACCAAATCTTTAAACATACATTCCGCTTAACATTTTTTCATATAGTCCCATCCAGTCCGTCCCATTGGGTTCTCCCAGGTTTTCGTTAGAAAAAATACTGATAAACTTACCGTTTACTTCCTTGGTACGATTTATCAGGAGTTGGATCTTTGGCAAGATTTCCTGCTCGTTCCCATATTTTATAAGGGCATAATCATGTACGGCAAAGGGATGGATCTTGATCGGCTGTGCTACCTCCAAGGGAATATCATAAAATTGGAAAGGGGTACAGGTACCCGCCCTAAAACCAATTTCATGGGTGTAGCCCATTGTAAAATCATCCGTAAATTCGGCCTCTACCAGATTCCGATAGGTAGTGGGGATATCCACACGGTTATATCGCATCCTAGAGTGCCGAATGGGTCTGTGCAATACTTGTGACAGCTCTTTTTTTTCCCGTTTCAACAGGGCAATGTCCTGAAAGGAACTGTAGGAAGCAGCAAGGGAAACAATACTGTAATCGGCGATGGATTTGATCAGATGCCTAAATTTATTGTTGTTCGGGGAGACGTTTTTATCATAGGTCGAATACTCGGCAAACTGAAAAAAGAACATACTCTCGGTACGGTATTTTTTATGGAGCGCCACCAGACCAAAAAAATTATCATAGGGATCTCTGCTAGGGTCCATCCAAACCCTAAAACGTTCCACAATACGTTTTAACCTAAGGGAAGCCAGATCCAGCAGTATTCCGGCCAGACTTCTAACGAGGCCCCGGTGGGCATAACAATGGGAAGTGGTGACATCTATTATGGACGTATGGGAAAAACTTTTTTGTGCTTCGGAAAGATCGGGGAAACGCTCCTTTAACCTCTTCAGCAATTTAAGCGCCCAGACATCCACTACGGGAACGTCCAAAAATGTATGTTGATATGCCATACTTCCGTTAGGTGGAAATCGGCCATGGCCATCCTTGACATGGGGCAGGTATTCCTCATATCGGCTCAATAGGTAAAAACTGGCAGCAAAGATATCGAAGGGCAGACTACTGCGTTCCCCTGCCGGAAAAAAACAAGGGGTACCCTCCCAGTCATGTACCTTGATCTGCAGATCGTTAATGCCCTGATCGAAGAGAAGTTCCCCGCTCCTTACAAAAAATTCGTTCTGCAAGGGTTGTTTTGAATAGGTAATCTTGGCCCCTTTGTGTTTTATAAAATCCTCAACCTTGGTGGTATAGGAAACCTCGATACCCAAAATCCCGGTAAAGAGCTGTTTCATTATATAGGAGAAACGGGGAGTTATCTTATGGGTGTATATCAACAACATAGGCCTTGGATTGGTATTGGGAGATCCTCGACAAGGATTTCCCTATAAAATAGCATTATCCGCAAAGCTAAAATAATCCTCTTGTGTTATGATCACATGGTCCAAAATTTTTATGTCCACGGTATCCGCGGCCGTTTTTATTTTTTGGGTGACCATTTTATCGGCCTTACTGGGACTTAGCCCGCCCGAGGGATGGTTATGTGCCAAAACCAATGCAACGGCGCCCAGTTCAAGCGCCTGCTTCAAAACCAACCGCACATCCACCAATGTACCTGTAATGCCACCCTTGCTCAATTGTCCCATATGCAAGATCTTGTTGGAATTGTTTAGGTAAAGAATCCAGAATTCCTCATGTGAAAGCTCTCCCATATAAGGCTGCAAAATTTGGAATACACTTTCACTGTTGATGATCTTTGTGATTTTCTGCGGTGCTTCCTCCCTTCTCCTCCTGCCTATCTCCAAGGCGGCCGCAATGGTAATGGCCTTTGCTTCTCCGATCCCCTTGAAGTCCATCAATTGTTTTAGGGAAAGTTTTCCAAGCTCGTTCAGATTGTTATGTGCCGCAGCGAGGATCCTTTTGGCCAGACCAACGGCCGTTTCGGCTTTGGTACCGGAGCCGATAAGAATGGCGATCAATTCGGCATCCGAAAGTGCCAGCCTTCCCTTGAGCGCCAATTTTTCCCGCGGCTTATCCTCATTGGACCAGTGTTTTATGGAAAAGGATGAAGGATTTTCTCGCATCCTCTAAAGATAGGAAACTTACCTTTTTACTCCAACAAAAATAAAAATCGATATAAATTTTCCCTTTCCTTTTTATCCATTTGAAAACCGCCCATGACAAGAAGGCTTTATAAAATTAGTCATCCAGCAATGAAGGTTATGTTTCGGACCTTGACATTAAAATTTATCGGATGCACTTTTCAGTGTTTTCCGGATACCCCTCAAAAGAAGCGAGCGCCTCAAAAAAATCATCCGTATCCACACCCATATGCTGACAGATCCATTTTGCCCCTTCAACCCATTTCAGATCTCCTAAATGTAAGGCCGGCATCGCCCCTTCCGGGGTGGTCAAAAATACTTCCCCCTGCTCCTTAAAATGTTCGGCCGTACCAAACGGCAATTTCCGAATGGTGTTTTCGGAAGCTTCCACCAAACCAACAAGCTTGGCATCTTCCATGTTGTACGTTATGCTGCCCCCTTTTACAATATCGTCCACAAATATTTGGGAATAATCAAGAAAATCCCTTTCGGTGGGGCATTCAGGGGATGCCTCCCACTGCAGATCGGTAATCAGCGCAATATTGGGCCGATAAAAAGTTCTAAGTGACCGTTCACCTAACACGGTGGTTCCGAACATTGGGTCCTCAATTAAGATAAAATCGCTTTTACCCCCATAGCTGGCCATATCTGTAACATCCCTATTGGGCGTGTCCAAAAAATAATCCAAGGGCCTCTTATGGTAGTCCATTACATGTAAGATCATGGCACAGACTGCGGCCCTTCCACCATTTCCAGCAATGACCACGCGGGTAGCATGTTGTGTCAGTTTATGTATCAATTCCGCTTTCGAACCAATTTCCAATCCCAAGGTCAATGCGAACTGCAATTCCGGATTATCAGATCTAATATGGGGTGCCACTATTACCATGTCCAGAGAGCCGTCCAATTTTTCGGGAAACCATCCGGCCGTTTTGGGCAGGTAATTTCCCTGTACCAAGTCGCTACCTTCCACTAGATCGCCCCTGTTCTCCAAGATAAGGGCCAATTGTTGCATTACAGCATCCCCCACGCCTATAAAATGAACCCGCATACCTTCTTAATTTTAATGGACAAAGATAGGAATTGACAAGGTGCCAAGAAAATAGGGAAAGATCCTTTTGGGGTTTGGTCTGCGCATTTCCGTTTATTTTTGTCTTTCTTTTTATATTAGCACCGATCTAAACCTAACTTTTATGACCTTTAACCTGTCAGAAATAACTCCTGTAGAGATAATGCCGGGATATTTCGGAAAATTGCTCCATACCCAGCTTATGACCTTGGTGTTCTGGGAAGTGGAAACGGGGGCAACAGTTCCCGAACATTCCCATATAAACGAACAGGTAATGCACGTTATGGAGGGAGAATTTGAATTTACCTTGAACGGGAAATCCAAGATACATGTTGCGGGCGATCTAGTGGTAATCCCTTCACATGCCCCACACAGTGGGAAGGCCATTACCCCTTGTAAACTAATGGATGTCTTTAGTCCGGTAAGGGAATATAAATAATCCATGAAAAACAGTGGCGCCCCCCCTTGGGCACCCCATAAAAAACACCAAGATGAAAATAGAACTACAGGGCAGAAAAGCATTGATCGGTGGGAGTAGCAGTGGTATTGGCCTAGCGATCGCAAAACAATTGGCAGAAAGTGGCGCAAGCGTCACACTGATGGCACGCAACGGGGAGAAGCTCAGAGCAATCGTGGACGGAATGCCCCGCGGGCTTGGCCAAGTGCACCAATATCTGGAAGTGGATTTTACGGACCAACAAAAATATACGGAAATAATTGGCAACTATTTTGAGCACAATACGGTGGATATCCTTGTGAACAATACACAAGGACCGTCGGCAGGGACCGCTACCGAAAAAAATGTGACCGACTACCAACAAGCTTTTGACCTTCTTTTTAAAGTGGTGGTGCATACCACGGAACTCGCACTGAAGGGTATGGTTGCCAATAAATATGGCAGGGTAATCAATATAGCCTCCGTTTCGGCAAAGGAGCCATTGGCCTATCTGGTACTGAGCAACAGCATACGGGCGGCCGTAACAACATGGGCAAAAAGCTTGGCAACAGAAGTGGCACCCCATGGAATCACGGTAAACAGTACGCTCACCGGATATTTTGACACGGAACGCATAAAGGATCTGAACGGTTCAAAGGCGAGGATACAAAAAATTCCCTTGGAGGAGGTGGAAATGCAAATGTTGGCCCAGGTACCGGTGGGAAGATTTGGGCACACTGCGGAATATGGTTATCTGGTAGCTTTTTTGGCCTCTGAACAGGCATCCTTCATTACGGGGACCAATATTCCCATCGATGGAGGTTACTTAAAATCGATGTAGAATTATGGGTCAAATTGGATGGGACAATCCAAGCCCCTGGAATAGCCATATTGTAAAAGCAACCTTTGGTATCCTTTTTGCATCTACACCACGGGAGATTCCTTCTCGCTCATTAAAAGGGGGCTCCCACTCATTTACAATTGACAAGGGACACCCAATAGTCCACCTTTGTACCCAAATTTTAAAAACTTATGAAACATTTGGCAACCTTCCTGACCATCATCCTATTTTCCCAGTATGGGAATGCCCAGCAAAACGAGGGCAGTTCTTACGATACCCTTTGGAAAAAGGTAACGCAGTTGGAAGAAGAGAACCTACCAAAATCGGCCTTGGAAGTGGTCCGGACCATTTCACAAAAGGCCATTAGGGAACGGAACCCCTCACAAAAAATCAAGGCTTTGCTTTACGCATCCAAATATGCACTTATTCTGGAAGAGGATGCCCAATTGCATATAGTGTCCGATTTTCAAAAGGAAATAATTAGTGCCAGGCCCCCGATCAAAAATCTTTTGCAAAGTTATTTGGCCTCCATGTACTGGCAATACTTCCAACAGCACCGCTACCGTATATACGAGCGGACAAAAACTGCCGAAAAAGTGGACAGGACCGACTTCATGACCTGGGACCTGAATACCTTGTTTCAAGAAATCACTACGCTCTATGAAAGCTCAATGGACAATCCGGAAATTTTAAAACGGACAGACCTAAAAGAATTCGATAAGATCTTGGACAAGCAGAAAGGTTCGGAAAACTATAGGCCCAGTGTCTACGACCTACTTGCCCATACCGCATTGGAATTTTACCGATCCGCGGAAAACAACATTCCCTCGCCCCCACAAAAATTTCAGCTGGACGATCCCGAATACCTATGTCCCGCCCCCAATTTTGTGGACTTACGGTTTTCGACAGCGGATACCGCCTCACTTCAGTTAAGGGCCTTAAAAACCTATCAAGGCTTACTTGGGTTCCATATTGCCGATCCCACACCGGAAGCTTTGGTGGAGGTCGACCTGGACCGTTTGGCATATGTCCATCAAAATGCCACCTTCCAAAATGCGGATAGCCTCTTTTTGGAGGCCCTGCAGAATGGAGTATCCCGTTTTGCAGGCAAGGAAGTATCCACTCTTTATAAATTTGAAATGGCGAAACTGTTCCAGAAATGGTCCAATTCCTACCAACCTGGGACAAATGGAAAATATCAATGGAAGCGCAAAGAAGCACTTGAAATCTGCAATTCCATTATTACGGAATACCCGAACAGCAGGGCTGCGGGGAAAAGCAAGGTCTTAAAGGCGGAACTATTGGAAAAAAGCCTGCAACTTCAGACGCAGGCGAACGTTCCCTTAAATGCGCCTTCCCTAATGTTGGCCCGGTACAAAAATTGCTCGCAACTCCGATTTTCCGCTTATCCCATCTCCCCAGACCAACAACTGGAACTGGAAAAGTTATATCCCATTGAAAAGCAAAAGCGGTTTTTGTCCCAGCTCAAAAAGGAAAAAGAATGGGAAACTTCCCTCACCGAGGTGGGGGATCTCCAAGAACATACCATGGAACTGTTGGTACCTGCCCTGCCCAATGGGAATTATGCCCTTTTGGCCGAAGATGGGGACACTTTTGCCATTGGAAGAATGCAGGTTACAAATATTGCATTATCGGAAATCCGTGGTCCTAAGGAGCAATGGTTCCAAGTGATCAATAGAAATAATGGCGAGGCTCTGATCGGGGCAAAGGCCAACATATCCTATAAATTAGGATACAGCGGTCCCACAGAGCAAAAAGCACTGGTTACGGACAGTTTGGGCATGATAAAGATACCCTTAACGGAAGCACAATGGACAGATATAAGCATATCCATAACCTATAAAGGGGATCGTGCCTTCTTTGGAAAATATTATGTGGGCACGGTCCATCAGGGGCCCGAGGCCGCAGAGAAGACGTTCAGTTCTTTTTTATTTACGGACAGGAGCATTTACAGACCAGGGCAGCCCATCTATTTTAAGGGAATCATCATTGAAAGAGGTGAAAGCGCTTCCAAAACTGTCGAGGGCCAAATGGTCACTGCCACTTTAAAGGATATTAACGGACAGGAAGTGGAAAAGCAGGCATTCCGAACCAATGGTTATGGCTCTTTTTCCGGGCAGTTTACCCTTCCGGGCAGCTTGGCCACCGGGCAATTTTCCATACATCTACAAGCACAGGACAAAACATTGGATAGTGATACCTTTATTTCCGTGGAGGAATACAAACGTCCCAAATTTGAAACTTCCATTCAGTCGCCCACGGAGAGTTATAGGGTAAACGACAGTATTTATCTCAAGGGTTCGGCAAACGCATTTGCGGGCGGTGCCATCTCGAATGCCAAGGTAAGCTATCGGGTACGCCGAACGGTATATTATCCCGGATGGTTCTATTGGAGCAGGCCCTATGTCCCTCAAACATCACAGGAAATTGCCCATGGATCTACCATCACAGATAATTCCGGAAACTATGCAATAGCTTTTAAGGCATTGCCCGATCAAACATCCCCAAGGGAAGACCTGCCCATTTTCCAGTATGAGATTACGGCCGAGGTTACCGATATCAATGGGGAGACGCGTACCGCCAACAGCATCGTAAAAGTTGGGTACCACGCCCTGTTGGCAACATTGCACCTGCCATCAACATTAGAAAGGGATAGCGCGGACCTCGCCATTTCCCTTTCCACCACAAATCTTAACGGGGAAGCAGTGCCTGCAAAAGGAAGCGTTAAAATGTACAAATTGGTCCCACCAAAACAAGTCCTTCGAAAAAGGCCTTGGGAGGCGCCCCAATACAATGCAATGGACAAGGAGGGATTTAAAAAACTTTTCCCCCATGAGGCCTTTGGACAGGAGGACGAAATTACAAAATGGGAAAAGGGACAGATGGTATGGGAGAGCGAATTCAATACAGAAACAAGCAGCGATCTTAAGTTGGACCCAAAAGATAGGTGGCCATCCGGCAACTACGTGATGGAATTGGTGACCCATGACAAATTTGGGCAGGAGGTCAAAGATGTGGCATACACCAAATTAGATGGAAAGCACGATGTCGCTGTACCGGACAACCAACTGTTCGACATCGGCACGGATAAGGATAAATATGAACCGGGAGATACGGCAGTGGTCACCCTGTCCTCCGCTGCACAAAATATTACCGTAACACTTTATGTGGAAAGGGACAAAAATGTAGTGTCTGCACAGACGCTGCTTTTGAACAACGATAAGCACAGCGTAGAGATTCCTGTTGGGGAGGGCGATCTGGGAGGGTTTTCCGTTGGGTATTCCCTCTCCGCTTATAACGGGTTTGTTTCAGGGACCCTTCCCATAAACGTTCCCTCCCCCAAAAAAGACCTGGTATTGGAAACCGTTACCTTTAGGAATAAAATGACCCCTGGGGCAAAAGAGAAATGGCAGTTTAAAATAAAAGGGCCCAAGGGCGAAAAAGTTGCGGCGGAACTCCTTGCGGGTATGTACGATGCCTCCTTGGACGCCTTTAAACCGCATTCTTGGTATTTCGATCCCAATTACCGGGCACCCTACTACCCGAATATTTATATAAATGCGCACCAAAGTTATGGCATTGCACATTTTGATTCCTTTAACCCTGTAGAAAGAACTACTTTCGATCCCCAAAACTATGACCGATTAAATTGGTTCGGATTTTCTTTTTGGGATAATTATGGTCCCATACGTATTAGGGGGATATCGAGCAAACCAGGTCCAGCAGCTTATGGATCACTTCAGGAAGAAGCGCTAATGGAGAAATCCGTAAATGCGGTATCCGATATGTCCACGACCGGTCCCGAAGAAAATTTGGAGGGTTTCGGAGTTGGGGACGTGCCTCCCTCCCCTGAAATGGAGGGAGCAGTACAGGTCCGGAAAAATTTAAAGGAAACCGCTTTCTTTTTCCCACAGTTGCAGACGGATGCCGATGGCAACGTCACCTTTGACTTCACCGCTCCAGAGGCGCTTACCAGATGGAAGCTGCAACTGCTCGCCCACACCAAATCCTTGGAAAGTGTCCTGAGCACCAGGGAAAGCATTACCCAAAAAGAACTGATGATCGTTCCGAACGCCCCTAGGTTCCTTCGGATAGGGGATACCATTTCCATAAGCGCCAAAATAAGCAACCTTACGGAAAATCAATTATCGGGAAAGGCCTATTTGCTTTTGGAAGATGCCGTTACCGGAAAGGAAATCACCGCCCAATTGATCAAAGATCTTGGACGGGACGGAAACGATTTTACAATAGACGCAAAGGGCAGTTCACAGGTTACATGGACCTTCGGCATTCCCGATGGCATCCAGGCCGTACAGTATACGGTAACAGCCACGGCGGGTAATTTCAGCGATGGGGAACAGAACTTGCTACCCGTACTTTCGAACAGGCAACTGGTCACCGAAACCCTACCCATGTGGGTCAGAAACAATGGGAGCAAATCGTTCTTGCTGAAGAAATTACGGGATAACGTTTCCCCTACCCTAAAAAATCATAAGCTGACCCTTGAAATCACTTCAAATCCTGCTTGGTATGCGGTACAGGCACTTCCCTATTTGATGGAATATCCGTACGAATGCAGCGAACAGACGTTCGCAAGGTATTATGCCAATAGTCTCGCTGCCCATATAGCAACCTCCAATCCCGAAATCCAAAAGGTATTTTCCCAATGGGCAAATAGCGATGCACTGATCGGCAATCTTGAAAAAAATTCCGACCTGCGGTCATTGATCATCCAAGAAACCCCATGGTTACGGGACGCCCAGTCGGAAACCGAGCAAAAAAAACGCATCGGCCTGCTCTTCGATCTGAACCAAATGAAAAATGGGCGTTCGGCCGCCATAAACAAATTAAAAGACCAACAGTTGTATTCGGGTGCATGGCCATGGTTCGCCGGGGGAATGCCAAACAGGTTCATCACCCAGCATATTTTGGCCGGATTGGGGCATTTGGACCGTTTAGCGGTTACTGCCACTGATGTGGAGATGAAGGATATGACCGAAAAGGCCTTGCAATTTGCGGACAGTGAATTTATCTTAGAATATGAGGAAATGAAAAATGGGAAGGCCAATATGGACAATGACCATCTGAGTCCCACCCAGATCCATTACCTCTATATGAGAAGTTTTTATGACAATGTATCCACTTCCAAAAAAATAATGGACATCAAGGCTTATTACAAAAAACAGGCAGGGAAATATTGGCATGGGAAAAATCTACAGTCACAGGCAATGATAGCATTGTTCCTTCACAGGGAAGGCGATGGCGCCCTTGCGGAAAAAATCCTAAGGTCACTGACGGAAAACAGTATCACCAATGATGAAATGGGCATGTACTGGAAATCCAATTCAGGTTCATGGCACTGGAACGGGGCCGCGGTAGAAACACAAGCGCTGCTCATTGAAACCTTTGCTGAAGTTGCTCCCGAAGGTCCAGAAAAAGATGCTACCGTTGACAATCTTAAAATTTGGCTGTTGAAGAACAAACAGACAAACCAATGGAAAACTACCAAGGCCACCTCAGAGGCGGTATATGCCCTATTGTTAAGGGGATCAGATTGGCTCTCCGTAACCGATGCGGTGCAGGTCATGATCGGGGGCAAAGCCGTGGATAAGTCCAAACTGGACGAAGTATCGGTGGAAGCGGGAACCGGATATTACAAAACGGCTTGGATGGGATCCGAAATACGACCCGAAATGGCCGAGGTGCAACTGGAAAAAAAAGGAAATGGTGTTGCGTGGGGCGCCCTTTACTGGCAGTACTTTGAGGATTTGGACAAAATAACCACTGCTGCATCCCCCCTAAGTATTTCCAAAAAGATGTTTCTTTTGAACATTACCGAGACGGGTGAGGAAATTACGGAAATAAAAAATGGCACCGCCCTAAATGTGGGCGATCTGGTCAGGGTGCGCATGGAGCTTCGTACCGATCGAGCCATGGAATTCATCCACCTAAAGGACATGAGGGCTTCCGGTCTGGAACCGGTGAACGTACTTTCACAGTACAAGTGGCAGGATGGACTTGGATATTATGAAAGCACCAAGGATGCCGCCACCAATTTCTTCTTCGACCTGCTTCCAAAGGGAACCTATGTATTCGAATACGATCTAAGGGTCAATAATGCCGGCAATTTCAGCAATGGGATTACGACCGTACAGAGCATGTACGCCCCAGAATTTGGAAGCCACAGCGAGGGAAGTAGAATTGAGGTAGGGAAGCAGAAAAAATTGACGGGAAAAAGGTAGGGAACATACAATTCCTTACTGTCTTTTATAAGCTCATCCGATCTCTAAAGAGATAGGATTGCCTTCTGGAAACCTCCACCTCATCCCCGTTTTGGAGGGTCAGTTTCAATTTTCCGTTAAACCACGGCACCAAATCCTTTATATGGTCAATATTGATGATCTGCTGCCTGTTTGCCCTAAAAAAGAGCTGTTCGGGAAGTTTTTCTTCCACTTGGTTCAATGATTTGTACAACAAGGGCCTATTTCCATGAAAATAGACCTTGGTATAGTTTCCAACAATCTCAAAAAGGGATATTTCCCCAATTCTCACCAACCAACATTTTTCCCCGTCCTTTATAAAGATCTGACTGGTTTCTCCCAATTTTTCCACTGAAGGATTTTCCCTTTCCACATCCTCCATCTGGCCAGCGACCTTTTCCATTGCCAAGGCAAATCGTTTGGCGCTTATAGGTTTTAAGAGATAATCCAAGGTATTGTATTCAAAGGATTTGATGGCATATTCATCGTACGCTGTGGTAAAGATGGTTATAGGCACCTCATCCAACATTTCCAAGAGCTCAAAACCATCCTTCTCCGGCATGTTGATATCCAGGAACAAAAGATCGGGGCGGGATTCCCTTATAAGGGCGACCCCATCGTCCACGTTCTCAGCTTCTCCCATAATTATGACCTGCGGATAGTTTTTCAGCAGTTCCTTAAGCTCGTTCCTGGCCAGTCGGGAATCCTCCACAATTACAGCTGTTATGGTACTCATGCTAAGGGAATTTTTATGATCGCAATAACTTCTCCATCCTTTTCCTCCAATACAAAGCTTGAATTTCCCCCATAGAGCAATCGAAGACGTTGTTTAATATTTTTGAGTCCCAATTGGGTGGAATCTTTGGATATGCTCAACCTTCCCGAATTGCGAACGGAAATAACAAGCCTTTGATCTACAATTTCAGTGGTCAACCAGATCTTTCCTCCATCCCTTAGATTGGAGATACCATGTTTTACGGCATTTTCCACCAATAGTTGAACGATCATCGGGGGAATTGGCAGTTGCAAGGTGGCGGGGTCAATATTTTTTATGAATGAGAGCCGTTCCTCAAATTGGATCTTTGAAAGCGCTATATAATTATCTATCATTTCAAGTTCCTCCTGTAGGATGATGGCATTTACATTGTCCTTTACCAAAGAATACCGGAGCATTTCCGAAAGCTTGGTCAACATTTCACGTGATCTTTCAACATCTTCCAACATCAGTCCCCTGATATTATTGAGACTGTTGAACATAAAATGCGGGTTTATCTGGCCCTTTAAGGTGTTCAGTTGTGCCTGTTTCAAATTGGCGTTCAGTTCCAATCTGTCTATCCTGTCTGCATTGAGCTTTAACAGCAGTTTGATAACCAAGTAACAAATTACCCAACCGAAAATGATTATAATCGAGTTGAATGTAATAAGCCAATAACTGTTATAACCACTCAATAACTTAAGGTCCAACTCGGTCTTAAAGGGTGCATAACGTCCGTATAGATACCCAAATCCAAAATTCATCCCTGCGTACAGTATGCCACAGATCAAAACGGAAACCAAGATCTTTATGACGTCCTTCGCCCCAAAACCGTCAAAGGTAATCTCACGTTTGAGGTACATCCTTAATAGATTGGTGCTTATTATTCCCGTAACAAGGCTACTGAGTACCGAAAAGACCATGAATTCAAAACTCAGCTCCTTCAGCACAAGTACCGGAAAAAAGCTAAGAGCTCCCCACCCCAGGAATTGCAATATCCAAAAAATTCCATTTTTCTTTTCAAGGGAAATTCTCATACACGGCATTTTGTAGGGTAAATATAACTTTATAATCAACAGAAAGGAACTGAATTTCGCCCTCCCACCAATGTGCGGACCACCATTTACAAAATAACATGTGGATACGGTCAAGGAGACATGTACGCCCAAATCCAATCCAAATCCCCTGGTTAGGGCCTACCATATCAACATGAGCAGCCCAGCCACAATTGTCATTACTATTTTTGCCAAAACTATCATAGGATTATTTTTTTAATTTAAGAAATAACGTGCCAGTAAAAAACCTGTAACCGCACCACTGATCCCGGCCAATAATACTTTGGCGATCCTTGTACGCAATTCATTGCGGGAAAGGGATTTTTCCATTAGGTTGACCGCCTCCAATTCCCTTCCGTTTTTCTGTATCCTAAGGTCCATACAATTGGTCTTTCTCCAGTTCAGGATCGGTCTGATTCCATAGATGTCCCCATCTATTTCCAGATGGTGTTCTTCCCCAAAGATGGAAAACTTTTCAGAAACCTTTTTTCCGTTCAGAAAGACCGATTCCTTCCCAAAAAAGGAATTGAACACTTCCAGCGTGTTGTTGTTCAATTGATACATCGCACATTTCATGGTTATGTTTTTTTTACATGGTTATTAATTGGTATACCACATGGTCATTGCGTTATTTCCAAGTAAAAATAAAAGGTTGGTACCACAATGAAAAGCGAATTATGGGCAGCGGTAATTTTTGGGAACCGAACGGCAAGAAGACCGGAACCGTTCCTATACTGATCTTTTATGAGGTATCGAATTGAAAAAAGGGGATTTTGTCTATAAATGATTCTATTGTCCGCCTTCAATTTCACCGCGGGTGGTTGAGAAACAAGAAAGGGGGCACGCAGTAAAGAGGTAGGGAAGCTGTTCGGTCTATTTCTGTTTCGGAGGGTACTTAAGAAATACTTTTTCCACAATTTGCTTAAGTTTTGCCTCTCTGGCAGAAGGGGAAAGATTATCCTTAAAGGAACTTTCACTTATTGCCTGCCAAAAAAGGGCATCTTTCTGGCTATCCACAAAATCGAACTGGATCTGTCTTTCCAAGTTGGGCTGTCCAATGGGAAGTCCAATGGACAGGCCCCCTCCCAAATTTCCGCCTGTTCCTCCAACGCCCACGCCCACCGTATTGTTTCGGGGAGCCTTAAAGGAATTACTGCTTATGTTTACGAAAAAATCGGGTTCCTCGGCCAAGAGGATTCCCTTTGTCTGCATGGTCGAATCTATGGCATCCAACAATCTTTTGGTATCCAGTTGGCTTAGACCTGTCTGCATATCAGCGTAATAATTGTATGTGGTATAGTTGCTGTAATCGGTTTCCCTATCATAATCATAGGTTACCCTGACCCCGCTGCACGCAGTGAGAAAAATTACCGACAAGGAGAGCACAACATATTTCATTTCCATTTTTTTAAACCATAGGTGAATTGGAAAACCGGGACGTTGGCACCAATTATATTCTGTATGGAACCTACCTCCTCGGGGAGCTAAAATTAAAGAAAAATATGGCGCTAATGGAAGAAACCTATATTTATTCGTTCAACATCGCCCAGAGCCTATCCTTTAGTTCCACTATTCCTTTCTGCGCAACGGAGGAGATGAACATATATGGGGTTCCCTTGAGGTCCTTGTCCAACTCGACCCGCATTTCATCCATTAACTCATCGTCGAGCATGTCACTTTTTGAGATGACCACGAGACGCTCCTTATCCAATAGTTCTTCGTTGTACCTACGGAGTTCGTCCAATAGTATTTCGTACTCCCTACTAATATCCTTACTATCGGCAGGAATAAGAAAAAGGAGGGTGGCATTGCGCTCTATATGTCTTAAGAAATAATGTCCCAATCCCTTTCCCTCTGCGGCCCCTTCTATAATACCAGGGATATCGGCCATTACAAAACTTTGAAAATCCCTGTACTCCACAATTCCCAAATTGGGTTTTAGGGTCGTAAATTCGTAATCCGCGATTTTGGGTTTGGCCGAGGTGATGACCGATAGGAGTGTTGATTTTCCCGCATTTGGGAAACCTACCAAACCTACGTCCGCCAAGACTTTCATCTCAAGTGTGATCTGTCTTTCCTCTCCCGGTTTTCCAGGTTGGGCATACCGAGGTGTCTGGTTGGTGGAGGTCCTAAAGTGCCAGTTTCCAAGACCGCCCATTCCACCTTTTACAATGATCTTTTCTTCCCCGTCCTCCGTGATCTCAAAAATGACATCATTGGTCTCCGTATCCCTGACCACTGTTCCCAAGGGTACATCCACATATATATCCTCGCCATCGGCACCGAAACTTCGGTTTTTACTGCCATGTTCGCCATGGCCGGCCTTAAAATGTTTTTTGAACTTAAAGTGCACCAGGGTCCAGAGGTTCTTGTTCCCTCTTAGGATTACATGTCCTCCCCTTCCGCCATCACCGCCATCGGGACCTCCCTTGGTTATGAACTTTTCCCGGTGTAGGTGCGCAGAGCCCTTGCCCCCGTTTCCGGAAGAGACATATGCCTTAACATAATCCACAAAATTGCCTTCGGTCATATTCTTTCCTTATTCTTGGGCATCCTTTAGTTGGATGTTCAATGGTATTTATTGCAAGGTATTAAGTACCTATAATTTGTCTATCACGTTTTTTATCCGTTCCGTAATTTCTGTTATCTCCCCTATTCCATTAACGCTATGGAATTTTCCGGCCTGTGAATAATATTCCTTTAAGGGTGCCGTCTTTTCATTGTACTCGTCGAAGCGGTTCCTGATCTTTTCTTCATCCTGATCATCCGAACGCCCACTTATTTTTCCCCTTTCCAGCAGTCTGTGTACCAACACCTCATCATTCGCCTCCAATGCAATGGTGGCATTGATCTTCATATCCTTGCTATCCAAAAAATTATCCAATGCCTCCGCCTGTGCCGTGGTACGTGGAAAACCATCAAAGATGAACCCGGAAGCATCCGGATTTTTTTCCACTTCTTCCTGGAGCATTTTAATGGTCACCTCATCTGGCACCAGTTCCCCTTTATCGATATAGGATTTGGCCAATTTTCCCAAATCGCTGCCATTTTTAATATTATCACGGAAAACATCGCCTGTGGAAATATGTTTTAAATTGTAGGTGTCCCTTAGAAATGTTGCTTGAGTGCCCTTTCCGGCCCCCGGTTTCCCGAATAACACAAGGTTTATCATGTAATTTTGGTTTAATTGGTATACTTCTTTTAAATTTCTTCCCAGTTCGTTATAATCCAGTCCATAACCTACTATAAACCTATCCGGAATTTCCATACCTATATAATCTATGGCATATTCCCCATTGTAGACCGATGGCTTGTGGAACAAGGTAGCTATCCTAAATTCCTTTACGTTGGCATTGGCGAACAGATGCACCAGCTTTTGCAAGGTCCTGCCCGTATCAATGATATCCTCCAAAATGATCACGACCCTCCCTTCAATATTCTCTGGCACGTCCAACAAGGTTTCCACGATACCCGTAGAGGTAAGACCGGAATAGGAGCTCAACTTCACAAAGGAGACCTCGCACGGATGCCCGTAATGTCTTAGCACATCCGAAACGAACATAAAGGACCCATTAAGCACCCCGACAAAGATCGGCACCTGATCTTTATAGTCCGCAGCCACGGCCCCGGCTACCTTCCGTACGGCCATCTGTATTTCCGCTTCTCCCAAAAAGGGTCTAAAATACTTATCATGCAGCTTTATCACGGCCTGGACATTTTAATAAGATGCCAAAGATAACATTTTGATTTCTCTTTTTGGGAAGGCAGGGCTTGTTTTAAGATTTAAATGTATTTTTGTGGACCTATAACGGGTGGCATAAACCCCGTACCAATGTCAACGACCTCCGAGCAAGCTCGCAGGCCATATGGCGGAAAACTAAATAACATTCGGGGGCGGGCCCGCCGTGCGGTGCAGGCCCAAAGCATAACAAATACCATTAAAGGTGATGAACTATTTTTCTTCTAATTTTAAACTGGGAATCCTCGGAGGGGGACAATTGGGAAAAATGATGCTCTACGAGACCCGGAAGATGGATATTTTTACCATGGTCATGGACCCTTCTGGCGAAGCGCCCTCCAAACTGGGCAGCAATGCTTTTGTACAGGGAGATCTGATGGATTTCGATACCGTTTATAATTTTGGAAAAGAGGTGGACCTCCTGACCATCGAAATAGAAAATGTCAATCTGGACGCCCTTGAACGGTTGGAAGATGAGGGCATTAAAGTTTACCCCCCTTCAAAGACACTTCGGATAATCCAGAACAAGGCTGTCCAAAAACTTTTTTACACCGATAACGATATTCCCACCGCCCCCTTTCACCGATTTGCCCACTCCAGTGAAATAAGGGATAGTATCCACAATGGAGGGATGCAGTTTCCATTGGTCTGGAAAGCGGCCCAGTTTGGATATGACGGACAGGGAGTAAAAGTCCTGAAAAGCGAAAAAGATCTTGAAGACCTCCCAAATTCGGCCTGTATAGTGGAAGAAATGGTACCCTTTAAAAAAGAACTGGCCGTAATAGTGGCCAGAAACCCAAGTGGGGAAGTAGTCAATTATCCAGTTGTGGAAATGGAATTCCACCCTGAGGCCAATCAAGTGGAATATGTGATCTGCCCTGCTAGGATCGACACCAAGATTGCCCAGAAAGCCATCGATACCGCTTTAAAAGTTTCCCAAAAGATGCAGCACATCGGAATTCTGGCCGTAGAAATGTTCCAGACACAAGAAGATGCAATATTGGTGAACGAAGTGGCGCCGAGACCCCACAATAGTGGACATTACAGTATAGAAGCTAGTTACACGAACCAATTTGAACAGCATATACGGGCCATTTTGGACCTCCCCCTGGGCAGCACAAAAAGTAAGGTGTCCGGGGTAATGGTGAACCTGGTAGGCGCAGAGGGCCATCATGGCGACGTTATCTATAGGAACATTGAGCAGATTATGGCAATGCCCGGGGTAACCCCACATATTTATGGCAAAAAGCAGACTCGGCCCTTTCGTAAAATGGGACATGTAACCATTATAAATGAAGAAATGGCCTTCGCGCGTGCGATTGCGGAGAAAGTAAAGAACACCATTAAGGTGGTAAGCGAACAAAAAATAGCTGGACAATGGGAAAAGTAGCAGTTGTGATGGGAAGCACCAGCGATCTGCCAATAATGCAGGAAGCGGTCGATATTTTAAAAACATTTGGCATTGCAGTGGAGGTGGATATCGTCTCTGCCCACCGCACTCCCGAAAAATTGTTCGATTTTGGCAAGAATGCCCATACGAACGGGATTTCGGTAATCATTGCGGGGGCGGGCGGGGCGGCCCATTTACCAGGCATGGTGGCTTCCCTATCCCCCTTGCCGGTAATAGGCGTGCCCATTAAAAGCAGTAACTCCATAGATGGCTGGGATTCCATTCTCTCCATCCTGCAAATGCCCGGAGGGGTGCCCGTTGCCACAGTGGCCCTTAATGGTTCCAAGAATGCCGGTATTCTGGCAGCACAGATCATTGGGAGTGGTGATCAGGTGGTACGCGATAAAATTATAAAGTACAAGGAAACCATGAAACAACAGGTGATCTTAGGTGCCGAAAAAATTGGCAAGAAATAAGATGTGGGGCCAAGGGCCCGAAGTTTTTATGGTCAACAACCATGGAGCAAGCTCGCAAGGCAAATAGGGAAAAACTAAAATTACATTTCGACATTCACGTCGGGGCATAATAAATCTTACTTAGGAAGGTGATGGAACCTCCAACAAACCGAAGGCTTAGTAAACTAAGTGGAGCTGGAACCAGATCGATCCAAAGCATTGCCATAGTTGGCCGGTTCGCGATATAAAAGGACCATGGCCACAAATATAAAGTATAGGCCCTTGGCTATTTTTAGCCAAGAGTTTCCGAACGAAAAAATAAAAATTCTTCAGTGGCACCGATATACGGTTCCGAAATCAAAAAACAGCTTATAACATGCAGAACCCATTATTGAAACCCTTTGATACAGCTCCCTTCTCCCAGATTAGGAACGAGCATTTTATGCCCGCCTTTTTGGAATCAATGGCCACTGCCAGAAAGGAGATAGATGCCATTGCCCATGCACAGGAGGAACCATCCTTTCTGAATACCATTGAGGCACTGGATTTTGCGGGGCAGCAATTGGACAGGATATCCAGTTTGTTCTTCAACCTAAATTCAGCGGAGACCAATACGGAAATCCAGAAATTGGCCCAGGAAATATCACCTCTTCTGTCCGAATTCAGCAACGACATTACCCTTAACGAAGAACTTTTTAAAAGGGTGAAACATGTTTACCAATCTAGGGAACAACTTGGCCTCTCTGCGGAACAGCTGACCCTTCTTGATAAGAAATACAAAAGCTTTAGCAGGAACGGCGCAAATTTATCACCCGAAAGCAAAAAGCGCCTAAGGGCGATAGACAGCGAGCTATCCCGTTTAAAACTACAATTCGGCGAGAACGTACTTGCCGAGACCAATAAATATGAAATGCACCTGACATCCGAATCGGACCTTGAAGGGTTACCGGAGGGCGAGAAGGAAGCGGCCGCCCAATTGGCGGCGGCAAAAGATAAGGAAGGTTGGTTGATCACCCTGGACCATCCCAGTTATATCCCTTTTATGAAATACGCCAAAAAAAGGGAATTGCGCAAAGAACTCTCCATTGCCTTCGGAGGCAAATGTTTCCATAATGATGAACTGGACAATCAGGGCAACTTAATACAGATTGCCAATTTGAGGCATGAACGCGCCCGGTTATTGGGATATGCCTCCCATGCCCATTTTGTACTGGAGGAACGAATGGCGAAAACCCCTGTAAAGGTAAACGGGTTCCTGAACGAGTTATTGGAGAAGGCCCGGCCTGCCGCGGAACGGGAATTTGCCCAACTTCAACAGTTTGCCAAAGAACTGGACGGACTGGACCAGTTGGAGAAATGGGACGCTGCCTACTATTCCGAAAAACTAAAACAAAAATTGTTCGATCTGGACGATGAAATCCTAAAACCCTATTTTAAACTTGAAAACGTCATAGAAGGGGTCTTTAAGGTATCGGAAAAATTATATGGCCTGCATTTTGAGGAAGTTTATGATGTGGACAAATACCATCCCGATGTAAAGACCTATCGGATATATGATGATAAGAAGGCAATGGTGGCGCTGTTTTATGCCGATTTCCATCCAAGACCGGGAAAAAGGGGCGGTGCTTGGATGACCTCCTTTAAATCCCAATATATTCAAAACGGCCAAAACGTACGCCCACATATCTCCAATGTATGTAATTTTACGAAACCTACGCCCAGCAAACCTTCCCTCCTAACATTTAACGAAGTCACCACCTTATTTCACGAATTTGGACATGGCCTTCACGGAATGCTCGCAGACACTGTTTATCCCGGCCTGTCGGGGACCTCGGTCTATTGGGATTTTGTGGAACTGCCAAGCCAAATTTTGGAAAACTGGTGTTATGAAAAAGAAGCATTGGAGCTTTTTGCCACCCATTACAAGACCGGGGAAACGATCCCCATGGAGCTGATCGAAAAGATAAAGGCCTCGGCCACTTTTCAGGAAGGCCTGCAGACCCTCCGACAGTTGGGGTTTGCCCTTTTGGACATGTCCTGGCACGGACAGGATCCCTCCCAGATCACCGATGTAAAATTACAGGAACAATTGGCCTTTAAAGATACCGACCTCTATCAGGACGTTACCGGGACCTGTATGTCGACCTCTTTTTCCCATATCTTTCAAGGAGGGTACTCTTCCGGTTATTACAGTTACAAATGGGCTGAGGTCCTAGATGCCGATGCCTTTGCCTATTTTAAGGAAAAGGGAATATTCAACAGGGAAGTGGCCACTAAGTTTAAAGAACATATCCTTTCAAAGGGCGGGACCGAAAATCCCATGGATCTTTATAAACGCTTCCGTGGGGCCGAGCCAAAAATCACACCTTTATTGGAGCGGGCCGGTCTGTTATAAAATGGAGCTAAGCAATAGAAAAACAACGGTCAATCGGTAGGGAGTCGTCATTTAAAGCGGACGAACGACGGGCCGAAAGGTAGAATAATAAAATAACAAGGTGGCAAGTGCACTAACGGAAAGCCAAAAATATACGACGCTGGCGTTCGGGCATTACCAACATATCGCAAAATTAATATAAAGTTGTATTTTAACGAAAAAACCGACATAGGCATGAAAACCATATTCTTCCTTTTCTGTTCCATCAGTTCCTTGATGGCGACCGCCCAGACCCGACCGATCCGTATCGGCATAGCTGGTATGACCCATGCACATGTGTCACAGGTGTTTCAGTATATGGACAATGCCGATGTCAAGGTGGTAGGATTTGCCGAGCCCGACCGCGACTTGGCCATGCGATTACTAAAAGAACATAACCTTCCGGAATCGCTTTGGTTTGCAAGTCTTGAAGAACTGCTGAAAAAGACGGAACCTGAGGCCGTTTGCGCCTTTAATTCCATCTACGGCCATATGGAAGTGGTAAGGGCCTGTGCCCCAAAAGGAATACATGTGATCGTCGAAAAACCGTTGGCGGCCAACATGGCACATTTAAACGAGATGCGTGCCCTGAAGGATAAGCACAACATACACCTACTTACCAATTACGAGACCACATGGTACCCATCACATGCAAAGGTGTGGGAAATGGCCAAAGGGGAAAAGCGTTTGGGCACCCTTCGAAAAACCGTCATTATGGACGGACATAGGGGACCGATAGAAATAGGATGCGGACCGGAATTTACCGACTGGCTTACCGACCCCGTGCAGAACGGAGGAGGTGCCCTCTTCGATTTTGGGTGTTATGGAGCGGACATAATGACCTGGTTAATGGAAGGCCAACGCCCCCTGAGCGTTACCGCCCTCACCCAACAGCTAAAACCTGAAATCTATCCAAAAGTAGACGATGAGGCCACCATTATATTGGCCTATCCAGAATCACAGTCCATTATACAGGCCTCTTGGAACTGGCCCTTCGACCGAAAGGATACGGAAGTATATGGCACCAAGGGGATACTGGTTGCTAACAGCGGTGAAAAAATGAAATATGTCCATGGTGACAGGTTTGGAAAGGAGACTTGGCTGGAACTTGACCCATTGCCACATGAAAGATCGAACGTTTTTGCCTATCTGGCCGCTGTGGTCCGAGGTGAAATTGACCCTGCCAAAGACCTTTCCTCTTTCGCTATAAACGAAATAGTAGTGGAAATCCTCACAGCTGCCAAGACCTCTGCCGAAACGGGAAAGACCGTATACTTCGCCAAGAAATAAAAAAGCCCTTGGGGCCGATCCATTATTTAAAAAAAGTGGTATTAGGGCCGTTGACGCTCTGTCCAAGCATCGTACCCCCCAGACAAGTTGATTACCTGATAACCTAGGGAGTCCAATTTTTGGGCAGCTTGTAGGCTCCTCCCACCCGCTTTACAGTAGACGTACACGACCTTGTTTTTGGGAATGTCCTTTATCTTGGCCCCAAATGCGCTAGGGTCTAGCCAATCCATATTGACCGCGCCCTCCAAATGCCCTTCCCTAAATTCGCTTGGGGTCCGAACATCCACCAACACCGCTTTAGAGGAATCCATACTTTTAAACGTACCTATCTTCTGTGTTTTGAATTGTCCAAAAACGACTTGGGCCAGGGTTAGAAAGCCAATTAAAAGGTAGTTCTTCATGGTATCATCATTTTGGCCAAAGATAAAACATACCCATCAAAAAAAAATCCATTACATTTGAAACGAGCAAAAAAAAGTATGACAACGCATATTTTAAATCCTGATTCCTGGGTAGACCTTTATGCCGATTATCTGTTTAACTATGCGGTGGCAAGGGTAAATGATACGGAAACTGCCAAGGATCTGGTGCAGGAAACATTTTTTGCCGGGTTGAAATCGGCCAAAAACTTCAAGGGAGATGCCGCGGAACGTACGTGGCTCATTGCGATCCTCAAAAGAAAGGTGATAGACCATTACCGAAAGATCAATTCGAAAAAGGGGAAGGCAGAGGTACGAATGACCTATAGCTCTGGAAATGATAGCGAAGGCGATTGGATGGAGGAGCAGATAGCCGACCCTTTCAGTGTAATGGAGAACAGTGCAATTGAAAATGAGGAACTGGGACTGGCCATACAGGAGTGTATCTCCAAATTACCAAAAAAACAGGCACTTGTCTTTACCATGAAAACCATTCAAGGAATGGACACGGAGGATATCTGTAATGAGCTGGACATTAATCCGTCTAATCTTTGGGTCATGATCCACAGGGCACGGACAGCCCTTATGGAATGCCTTAATCAAAATTGGTTTTAACATATGATTTCCTGTGACAAAGCTTCGATAATATGCAATAAGGCCCAGTATAGGGAAGCCGGTTTTTTGGATATCCTAAAACTGAAGCTCCACATACTATTATGCAAGACCTGCTCCCAACATTCCCGTAAAAATTCAAGACTTACCGGTCTGTGCAACCAAGCCAAGTTACGTTCCCTCTCCGAAAGGGAAAAAGGGGAAATGAAGCAAAAATTGCAACCCAAGGACTAAAGGCAAAGTGAAAGCGCCCAGACCACAAAACACCAGACTATAGGGATAGATTCTACCCAAAACGAAGCATAATAACGGGATTGTTCCGTTTTTGTGAACAGAATCCCCAGCAACAACAATATAAGAGCAATTCCATTGGAAAGGAGATCCAGTACGTCTACCGACCCTTTTATGAAAGTCGACATAAAAAAGATAAAGGCGCCCAGTACACCAAAAATTTTCACTTTATCCATTCCAAACCGCTGCGGCAAGGTCCTTAGGTCCGGCAGGTCGTACTTAAGATCTCTGACCTCAAAGGGAAGCAGCAGCACCAAAACAAGTACAAATCGTTGAAAGGCCAGTACCCAAACATCCCAATCCAAAGCCAACTTACCAGAAATTACCGGTAAATGGACCGTGGTACCGGACCAGACCATGGCCACCACAAAAATCTTAAACCCTCCCCAACTTCTGATATTCCTGGAATGTGGCAAGACCGGTAGGGCATATAGGCCCGTTAAAAACAAGAGGAACAATATGCATTTCCAGACTTGCCACGTAAAGAAGAATGCATGGTAGACCGAAATTGCGAGACATAACAAACTCAGGACCTGAATATTTTTATGATAGGCATTTGCCACCAAAATATATTTCTTTGCCTCCACACCATATTTAACAAAGTTGTAAGCGGCAATGGTCCCAAAAAATAGGAAGGTGGACAGGTGGGTATCAAAGGGGATGGAAAGCATCAGCCCGCTCACCACCGTTAAGGCGAAAACAGCTAAAGCCACGTGAATACTGGCGTCCAAGTAAAAATCGAACAGCTGTTTTAACCTTAGCATGGTGCTAATTTAGCCAAAGTGTTCACAACCTCCGTTTTTGGTTAAAAACTTTGCGTTTTTTCATGGCGGGCGGGTAACGTTTTTGAGATAGGAAATGAGTAATTTTGCTCACATTTATAAACAGCCTCGGATACAGCTCGCGAGGCCAATAAGTGGAAAACTAAAATTCATTCGGACGCAGGCCAGCCCCCTGGCGGGGGATCTAGGGCAGGCGCTCGGAGCATACCAATCTCACTTAGTGAGTTAAAAACACCCAGAATATGAGGACAGACGTGTTTGCCCTGCGCCATATAGGCATAAACGAGGAAGCGCTAAAGGAAATGCTGGAAAAAGTACAGGTGACCGACTTGGAACAGCTTATTTATGAGACCATTCCCAATGATATCAGGCTAAAAAAGCCCCTTCAACTTGCCCCCGCTATGAGCGAGCACGGGTTTTTGGAGCATTTGCAGCAACTCTCGGAAAAAAATAAACTGTTCAAGACCTATATAGGGCTCGGTTACCATGAAAGCATTACGCCCTCGGTCATCAAAAGGAATATTTTGGAAAATCCGGGATGGTATACCGCCTACACCCCCTACCAAGCGGAAATAGCACAGGGAAGGTTGGAGGCACTATTGAACTTCCAGACCATGATCTGTGACCTCACGGGAATGGAACTGGCCAATGCCTCCCTCTTGGATGAAAGCACTGCCGCGGCCGAAGCTATGACAATGCTCTACGAACTAAGGTCCAGAGACCGCAAAACTGCGGTGAAATTTTTTGTGTCCCGCGAGGTACTTCCACAGACAGTATCACTTTTAAATACCCGTGCACTGCCATTGGGAATAGAACTGATAGTGGGCGATCACCATGATTTTGATTTTGATGACGGTTTCTACGGTGCCCTGCTGCAATACCCTGGCAAACATGGCGAGGTATTCGACTATGCAGGTTTTGTGGACAAAGCAAAGGCAGCGGAAATAAAAGTGGCCGTGGCCGCAGATATCCTAAGTTTGGTACTACTTACCCCTCCCGGAGAATTTGGTGCGGACGTGGTAGTGGGAACTACGCAGCGTTTTGGAATTCCCCTAGGTTATGGCGGTCCCCATGCCGCATTTTTTGCCACCAAGGAAGCCTATAAAAGGAACATACCGGGAAGGATCATTGGGGTTACCAAGGATGTTGATGGAAAACCCGCCCTTCGGATGGCACTACAGACCAGGGAACAGCACATAAAAAGGGACAAGGCAACGTCCAATATCTGCACGGCACAGGTATTATTGGCAGTAATGGCCGGCATGTACGCGGTCTACCATGGTCCCAAGGGATTGAGGTACATTGCGGAAAAAGTCCATGCTTCTGCCCTCACATTGGCCAATGCCCTGGAAAAAATGGGCCTTTACCAACAGAACACCTCTTTTTTTGATACCATAACCGTTAAGGCAGATGCTTTAAAGATCAAAAAGGTGGCCGAATCAAATGAAGTGAACTTTTACTATCCCGATGGGGAGACCATTTCCATAGCTTTGAACGAAGCAACCACCATAGGGGACCTACAAAAAATCCTGTATATCTTTTCCAAAGCGCTGGACAGACCACAGCCGGAAATTAAAGCGCTTTTGGAAGGGACCTTGCTAAACGAAAATGTTAGGCGCAGCAGCCCCTTTTTGGAAAATCAGGTTTTCAACAGTTTCCATTCCGAAACAGGCTTGATGCGGTATATCAAAAAATTGGAACGGAAAGATCTTGCCCTAAACCACTCCATGATTTCCTTGGGTTCCTGTACGATGAAATTGAACGCAGCTTCTGAAATGCTGCCGTTGAGTTCCGCCCAATGGGGCAACTTACATCCCTTTGTTCCCGTTGATCAGGCAGAAGGGTACCAGATCGTGCTACGGGAACTGGAAAAAAACCTCAATACCATCACCGGTTTTGCAGGCACCTCACTACAGCCCAATTCTGGGGCACAAGGTGAATACGCGGGCCTAATGGCCATCAGGGCATACCATGAATCCCGTGGGGACGGACATAGGAACATATGCCTGATCCCAGCATCCGCACATGGCACCAATCCCGCTTCGGCAGTAATGGCCGGAATGAGGGTAGTGGTTACAAAAACGGATGAAAAAGGAAATATAGACGTGGCCGACCTTACGGAAAAGGCAGAACTCCACAAAGATAACCTGGCCGCCCTGATGGTAACCTACCCCTCTACCCATGGTGTTTTCGAATCTTCCATAAGGCAGATCACAAAACTGATCCATGCCAACGGGGGACAGGTATATATGGATGGTGCCAATATGAACGCTCAGGTTGGACTTACCAATCCCGCCACGATCGGTGCGGATGTGTGCCACCTGAACCTACATAAGACTTTTGCGATTCCACATGGAGGTGGCGGCCCCGGGGTGGGACCCATATGTGTAGCGGAACAACTGGTGCCCTTTCTGCCAGGAAATCCAGTGATACCCACTGGAGGGGAAAAAGCAATAACAGCCATCTCAGCTGCACCTTGGGGCAGTGCACTGGTATGCCTCATTTCCTATGGTTACATCAAAATGCTGGGGGAGGAAGGCCTAACGCAGGCTACGAAAATTGCCATTTTAAACGCCAATTACATCAAACATAGGCTAAATGGCAGTTACGAAGTTCTTTATACCGGTGAAAAAGGAAGGGCCGCACATGAAATGATAGTGGACTGTAGGCCGTTCAAGCAAAAGGGAATTGAAGTTTCGGATATTGCAAAACGATTGATGGATTATGGATTTCACGCACCTACCGTTTCCTTTCCCGTGGCGGGCACGCTTATGATAGAGCCAACGGAAAGTGAAAACCTGGCCGAACTTGACCGTTTTTGTGATGCCATGATTTCAATTCGAAAGGAAATTGATGCAGCTTCTGCCGAACAGGGAAACAATGTGCTTAAAAATGCGCCCCATACCCTTGAAATGATCACGGCGGACACTTGGGACCTGCCCTATACCAGACAGCAGGCCGCATTTCCGTTGCCCTATGTTTCGGAAAATAAATTCTGGCCATCGGTAAGAAGGGTGGACGATGCATATGGAGATCGTAATTTAATATGTACCTGTGCCCCTATTGAAGCTTATATGGAAGCATAGAAAAGCCAATAAAAATGGCACCTCAAAGCCTCTTCCGTTACCGGTATGGGGCTTTTTTGTGCTGTAGGCCCAGTCCACAAAAGATATTGGACATCGTAGTCAATATTATGCATGCATAAGACAAAACCTAGGGATTCCCTATCTTGTACCAACTTAATGAACCACTAACATATGAATATTGGTATCACCGGCACAGGCTGCTATCTGCCATCCATAATTACAAAAAATACGGATTTCAGCAACCATACCTTCCTAAATGCCGATGGAACTCCCTTTAATAGTACGAATGACATCATCATTGAAAAATTCAAGGGGATTACAGGTATTGAGGAACGAAGGTATGCGGAAAACCATTTAAACGCATCAGATCTTGCCTTCCATGCAGCCGAAAAGGCCATTGCAGATGCAGGAATTGATAAGGAAACGTTGGACTACATTATATTCGCCCATAATTTTGGGGATGTTGCGCATGGTCGTTCACAAGGGGATACCCTTCCAAGTTTGGCAACAAGGGTAAAACACCTCTTACAGATCAAAAACCCAAAATGCGTGGCCTATGACCTCCTGTTCGGATGTCCAGGTTGGATCGAAGGTGTCATACAGGCCCATGCCTTTATCAAAAGCGGTATAGCAAAAAAATGCATGGTAATCGGTGCGGAAACCCTCTCAAGAATAGTCGATCCCTATGATAGGGATTCGATGATCTATTCCGACGGGGCCGGAGCCACTATTATTGAAGCTGGCAGCCAAGGACAGATCTTGGCCCATGAGTCTGCCACCTACGCCAATGAGGAAGCTTATTATCTTTTTTATGGAGAATCCTATTCCAAGGAATCAGGTTCGGACAGAAAATACATAAAAATGCACGGAAGGAAAATATATGAATTTGCCGTGACCTATGTTCCCGATGCCATGAGGGCCTGTTTGGATAAAAGTGGGGCCAGGATAGAAGATGTCAAAAAAATCTTTATTCACCAGGCCAACGAAAAAATGGACGAGGCGATCGTAAAGCGTTTTTACCGTTCCTATGGAATGGACATGCCCAAAAATTGCATGCCCATGTGCATCAACCAATTGGGAAATAGCTCGGTAGCCACCATTCCCACTCTTTTTGATATGGTACGGAAAGGAAAAATGGAAAATCAGTCCATCCAAAAAGGGGATGTTGCTATCTTTGCAAGTGTGGGCGCTGGTATGAACATCAATGCCTTCGTCTATAGATATTAATGTAAGATGTACGACACCCATTTTCCGAACAAGAGGTACAAATATACTGCCAATTTCCTGCAAAAACATATATCCAGAGACCAGCGTATCTTAGATTTGGGGGTCAAGAATCCTTTTTCCGATCTTATGGTACAACAGGGCTTTTCCGTGGAGAACACCCATGGGGAAGATTTGGACAACGATTTCTCTTCCGTTACCGAATCCCGTGCCGAAGTGGTAACGGCCTTCGAAATATTAGAACATATGTTGGCCCCCTATAACATCCTACGGGAAATAAAGGCCAAGAAACTAGTGGCCAGCATTCCATTGCGCTTGTGGTTCAGTACAGCCTATAGGAGCAAAATAGATCCTTGGGACCGGCATTACCATGAGTTCGAGGATTGGCAGTTCGACTGGTTATTGGAAAAAGCCGGATGGGAAATAAAAGATAGACAAAAATGGACCAATCCGGTTAATAAAATTGGCATCAGGCCGTTGCTACGAAGGATTACCCCGAGGTACTATATTGTATATGCTGAACGTCGCGAGGTATAAAATCCGTCATATCGCCCCCAGTCATTTTTCACCCCGTTACCAGATCCTTATAAATTCATAGCGTGAAGTACAACATCGTCATACCGGCCCACAACGAGGAAAAATTCCTGGCCCTGACCTTGGATTCCGTTCTTTGTCAAACATTGATCCCCAATAAGGTAATTATCGTTAATGATAATTCCGACGATGGTACGGAGGCAATTATAGATCTTTATGTTTCAAAAAATCCACAGCTATTGGAAAAGCGCAATATCCGTTCCTCCAGCCTGCACCTTCCTGGGAGCAAGGTGGTAAATGCCTTTAATATGGGCTTGGAACGGGTAGATAAGGAATTTGATTTCATAGTAAAATTGGATGCCGATATTATCCTTCCCCCCCAGTATTTCCAAATTATTGCCGACATTTTCAAAAACGATCACAAGGTAGGGATCGCTGGCGGTTTCGCCTATGAACAGGATGCCTCGGGCCAATGGAAACGAAACCATCCCATGAACAACGACCATGTACGAGGGGCCTTTAAATCCTACACCAAGGCTTGTTTTTATGCTATGGGAGGACTTAGAAATGCCATGGGCTGGGACACTGTTGACGAACTTCTTGCCAAATTCCACGGATTTGCAATATGCACAGAAGAATCCCTTATGCCCAAACACCTTAGGCCCATTGGGAAGGCATACAACAAGAAAGCAAAATTAATGCAGGGCAGGGCCATGTATACCATGCGCTATGGATTACCGATCACGATACTGGCTTCCGCTAAAATGGCCTGGAAACAGAAAAAGATCCAATCTTTTCTGGACAATCTAAATGGTTTCCTTCAGGCCGGGAGAGAGAAAGTTCCCTTTATTGTGACGCATGAGGAAGGAGAATTTATTAGGAAGCTCCGTTGGAAAAATATTAAGGGCAAGCTTTTTTGAGAGACCCAATCCGATAGGACTACCTTTGTTCCCTATAATTTTACTCCAATACCTCCACAATTGGTTCCCCACTCACGCCACTGGGAAAAGCAATGCCCAACAATGCCGAAATGGTAGGTGCGATATCCGGGATTTCGGTCCTTAGGACGGTACTCCCCTTTTTGATACCGTTTCCATAGAATATTAGGGGAACATGGGTATCGTAGGAAAATGGCGATCCATGGGTAGACCCCGTCTTGGAATAATTGATGGTATCGGGATCGAGAACCAGTAATATATCGCCGGAACGCTTTTGGTTGTACCCGTTCTGTAAAATATAGGGGACACCTTCCGTATATTGGTTCTGCCACATTTGATGGGCCGTATAGACCCTATAGATCCTATCATAGGTCAACACTTCCGCGGCAATGGCTTCCTGTACATCGGCAAGGTCCAATTCCAAATTTTGGATGGTCTTATGATCAAGGAACAATTGATAGTTGGATAGGTTTTTGATGATTTCAGTACTGCCGAATTTATATCGGACAAAGGCTTTTAGTTTATCTAGAATTTCTCCCGTCTTGACATACCCGGCCGGAACCTTTTTATCCTTTAAATATGCCGGCACGTCCACGGCGGCATGATCGGCGGTAAGAAAAACGGTATATTGCCCTTCCCCAACCTTTTTATCCAAAGCTATCAAAAGACGCTCAAGATCTTGGTCCAGCCTTAGATAGGTATCCTGTACCTCTTTGGAGTTCACCCCGAACATATGGCCCACATAATCGGTACTGGAAAAACTAATGGCCAAAAAATCCGTGATTGCGTCCGTTCCCAATCCTTCGCCCTCCAATGCCGCAAGCGCAAAATCCGTGGTAATGCTATTGCCATAAGGAGTGGACTTTAAGAGGTTGTATTTGCCGTTCTTGTCCCATAAAGTGGGAAGGTCATGTGGAAAAGCCGTAGTGGTCTCCCCCTCGAACAACCCCTCGTAGGTATTTACGTCCGTCCCACTTTCCAGATAAGTGTCTATATCCTTAAGGGTGTTCCAACTTTTTTTATAGGAATCTATGGTTCGTTGCTGGTTGTGGTCCTTCACCCACTGCGGAAGATCCTTCATATAATAGGTACTACTGATCCAGTTTCCCTCGTCCCCTCCCTGAAGCCAGTAGGCGGCATTGGCCGTATGCCCCCCCGGCAGTACCGCACCACGGTCCTTTACGGCCACGGCAATTACCTTGCCTCGCATTTGGGTATGTAACCGCAGCTCATCCGTAACGGTGGTGGTGGTCATCCTATGTGGCGACATTTTGCCGGCATCCGTAGTTGTTCCCACGGAGGAATAAGCGTCATCGGAGGCACAGTACACACTTTTGTCCAACTCTTTATCGTACCAATCGTTTCCTATGATACCATGGGTGGAAGGAGTTGTTCCGGTGTAAACCGATGCATGCCCGGGCCCCGTATAGGTAGGGGCATAATTAAAATGGTTGTTCTTACAGTTAAATCCATCGTTTACCAGACGTTTAAAACCGCCTTCCCCATAGTGGTCCCAAAAACGTGTGATATAATCATACCGCATTTGGTCCACCACAATGCCCACTACCAGTTTGGGCGCCGCATGCAAAGGCTCCTGTACCGGAGACTCGGATCTATTTTTTGATTTTCTTTGTGCTAAAGACAGTTGGGGGGAGATGAGGGCAATGAGGAAAATAAAAACGAAAAAACTCTTTGTATTGATCATGTTCAAAAACTTAAAGTGGCAAAAATAAATAAATAAATCCCTTAAAAGCGCAATTGAAGGTTAAATGAAATCTAATATTGTTATTTTTACATGAAGAAGTATATTATTACTACATGAACTATATAGCATCTATCGGCAGCTATTTTATAATGATCAGGGAAGTCTTTAAGAAGCCCACCAAATGGCGCATAATGAAGTCGTTGATACTTAAGGAAATAGACGAACTTATATTTGGATCTCTGGGAATCATCATATTTATATCCTTTTTTATCGGAGGGGTAGTGTCCATTCAAACGGCACTTAATATTACCAGTCCTTTCATTCCCAGGACCCTGATCGGTTTTGCCACTAGGCAATCGGTCATTTTGGAGTTCGCCCCTACCTTCACCTCCATTATCATGGCGGGTAAAGTGGGCTCCTATATAACCTCAAGTATCGGTACGATGCGCGTAACGGAACAGATCGATGCCCTGGAGGTAATGGGGGTAAATTCCCTAAACTACTTGGTATTCCCGAAGATAATGGCCCTGATGTTATATCCCTTCGCTATCGCCATTGCCATGTACGTGGGCATTTTTGGCGGATGGGCCGCCGGTGTGCTGGGAGGGTTCAGCTCCAGTGCCGACTTTGTGGAAGGGCTCCAAATGGATTTTATTCCCTTTCATGTTACCTATTCCTTTATCAAGACCATGGTCTTTGCCTTCCTGATCGCTACCATACCATCCTTTCATGGATACTATATGAAGGGCGGTGCTTTGGAAGTGGGCAAGGCAAGCACCACTTCCTTTGTTTGGACAAGTGTAACGATCATCATCGTGAATTATATGTTAACACAGTTATTATTGGGCTCATGATAGAGGTAAACGACATACACAAGTCATTTGGCGACGCCGAGATACTAAAGGGGATAACCACCTGTTTCGACAAGGGAAAGACCAATCTGATCATAGGTCAATCCGGGTCGGGCAAGACGGTGTTCCTCAAATGCCTTCTTGGCCTTTTTTCACCCGAAAAAGGAAGTATTTCCTATAATGGCCAGAACTATTCGGAACTATCGGCAGATGAACAAAGGGAACTTAGGCAAGAGATGGGCATGGTCTTTCAAGGTAGTGCCCTGTTCGATTCAAAAACCGTAGCTGGCAATGTCATGTTTCCTTTGGACATGTTTACCAAACAGTCCAAATCAGAAATGCAGGACAGGGTAAACGCCGTCCTTAAAAGGGTGAACCTTACCGATGCGCACAACAAGTTCCCTTCCGAAATTTCGGGGGGCATGCAAAAGAGGGTGGCCATAGCCAGGGCCATTGTCATGAACCCCAAATACCTGTTCTGTGATGAGCCCAATTCCGGTCTGGATCCAAAGACCGCCATTTTGATCGACAACCTGATCCATGAAATCACGCAAGAATATGATATCACCACGGTAATAAATACCCATGATATGAATTCCGTAATGGAAATTGGGGAAAAGATCATATTTCTGAAAAATGGCCTTAAGGAGTGGGAAGGGAGCAAAAATGAGATTTTTAAAACGGACAACGAAGCGGTCACCAATTTTGTATACTCCTCGGAACTGTTCAAAAAAGTGCGTCAGATGTACATAGAGGAACGTAATTAATCCCGTACCTCCCGCACTTCCACCTTGTCGTTCTTTAACCGCAACTTGAGCCAATTGCCCAATTTCTTGGTATCGGCCTCTTTTGTATTCCCGGCGGATTTCCATCTTACCTCAAACATTGGAATGGTGTCCGTTTTCTGAAAATCGGTCTTGATCGTGTAGGCAAATCCCAAGGATACCAAGTTGCCATAAAGGGTTTTTGCTTCTGAACTTATTTCCTGAAAAGGAATTTGCTGCGATATCAATAGGCTGGCCCTGGCGAGCTCCCTTTCCAATATCTTGATTTTTTCATCCTTGTTCAGCAGCTCATTTTTATTGGATTCGTACAGTTCCGTAACGTATTTCATTTGGTCAAATGCCTCATTGCTGCCCTGTACCACCTTCAATGTGGCATTTTTGAGTTCCTTATAACTGTCCTTTTGGCCTTTCCAAGTTGAAATTACATTATCTGGAATGGTCTCGTTTCCCATAAAAACCACTTCAATGATCGGATCTTTTCCCTTTGCATAATCGATAGTGGTCAGATTTTCCAAAAAACGTCCTTCCCCCGAAAATTGGTAGGGAGCTATTTTTTCCGTAACAAACTTATTGGCCGCATTTTTGAAAAGGGATTCCTTAAAAACATTATAGAACGTATAACCAGCAGGCACCATCACAAGAATTGCCACCAAAGAAGCGATTCTGGCGATAAATCTTCTCCTTTGCGAGTTTACGTACCTCACCATCGGAAAACGCAATAGCTTAATGACCAAAAAGGTCGCCAATCCAATAAAAATGGTATTGATGGTAAATAGGTACATGGCCCCACCGGCATAATTAAAATTACCTATGGCCAATCCAAAACCAACGGTACAAAGTGGGGGCATCAATGCAGTTGCTATGGCGACCCCAAATATAACACTGGCAATGGTTCCCCGTTTTGCCCTGGCAATCACCAAGGCCAAACCACCAAAAAAGGCTATCAGCACGTCCCGAATATCCGGTGCCGTACGTGCTAAAAGTTCAGAGGACTGATCTTTTATAGGAAAGAAATAGAAAAATAAAAATGCGGTAATGACACTGAGGATGACCATCACGGCAAAGTTTTTTAAAGACCGTCTTAAGGTGTCGATATCGTTTATGGCCAAGGATAGACCCATTCCCAGAATAGGCCCCATTAGCGGCGAAATTAACATAGCTCCAATGACCACAGCGGTAGAGTTGGCGTTAAGTCCTATGGAAGCGATAAAAATGGAACAGATAAGAATCCACGAAGTATGGCCCTTAAAAGGTATATCGGCAATAATGGATTCTTTGGTGGCCTCTTGGTCCGTATTGCTCCTTATATCCAATAATTCGCTCAAAAACTTTTTGGAACTTCCCAAAAGCCCCTGAAAATCCCTCTTTACGGTATCCCCGCTATCGACATTGGAATTTGCGTCCGATTTTCCATCTTTATGTTGGTCTTCTACCATAGTCTACGCATATTGGTCACCAAATTTTTCCTTGACCTTGTTCACTACCTTTTTTATGTCCTGTTCCTTTGATTTCGGATAGATCAATAAGACCTCTTCCCTATCCACAATAATATAATCGTTCAGGCCATCCACCACCACTATCTTTCCTTTTGGGGATCGCACCATATTGCCCCGTGCATCTTGGGCAAGTACGGAACCGTTGACCACTGCGTTATTTTCAGCGTCCTTGTCCAATTTGTCATATAAGGAACCCCAAGTGCCAAGATCGTTCCAATCAAAAGTGGCGGGCAATACGAATATGGACCGGGACTGTTCCAAGATAGCATAATCAATTGATATATCCGCTGCCTTTTCATAGTTCTCCCGTATAAATGCACCTTCTTCACTGGTATTGTAACAGGAACTTCCCAATTGGAAAAGGTCGTACTGTGTTGGCTGGAAGGATTGGAAAGCGTTTACGATGGACCGTACGCTCCACATAAAGATACCGGCATTCCATAAAAAGTTGCCTTGGGACAAAAATTCCTTGGCGGTTTCATAATTGGGCTTTTCCCGAAACTGTTCCACCTTTTTTAGTTGATCTGGACTTTGCTTATCATATTCGATATATCCGAAACCCGTATTTGGAAATGTAGGTTTTATCCCAAGGGTACATAGCACCTCCTCCTTTGAGCATTTGCCAAAACAGCTTATGACATCCCTTGCAAAGGCTTCCTCATCCTCGATCCAATGATCGCTGGGCGCTACGATCATGACCGCATCTGGATTTAATTTCTGTATTTTCAAAGCGGCGTATAAAATGCAGGGGGCCGTATTTCTCATTGCCGGTTCCAGTACCACCTGATCCTGTTTCACCATGGGCAACTGTTCCAACACCAATTCGTTGTAACGTTCGTTGGTAAGGATTAAAATATTCTCTGTAGGAACGAATGAATTCAATCTTTTAAAGGTCTTTTGTATCAAGGTATCACCGGTCCCTAACATATCATGGAACTGTTTGGGATAGGAAGATGTACTGATAGGCCAAAACCTGGAACCAACGCCACCGGCCATTAAAACTGCATAATAATTTTTGTTCATTTCCATATCTTTAATCCGTAATTAATTCAACTTCGGCATTTGGTTGAAAAAGGTATACTTTTCCGGAAGCGGCCTCTATACATTCGTACCTCTTCACCCTTTTAGGTCCCTTTTTAAAAAGCCTGCCGTTATATATTCTAAAAATACTGCCGATAGGCAGTTCAAACAGATAATTTTTGTCCTTTCCATCGGCATCAAAACGCTTCAAAGCTATGGATAAATTTGCATCCGTATCACTACTGGCCTTTGGATTTCTGAAATGTTTCGCCAAAAGGGGCAATAGATCCGATGGAAAGATTTCAGGTCGGATAAATGGAACCATTAAATATTGAAATGATCTTTTCCATTCTGCCCCATGTGGAAGGATTCGCTTTCCATATTTCTCAAAAGCGACCAAATGGGCCACTTCGTGGATCAGGGTTATCAAAAAACGATATTTGTTAAGTGAAGCGTTTACGGTTATATGGTGCAGTCCATTGGGCAAGAGTCGATAATCCCCATGCCTTGTTACCCGATCGTTAACGATCTTCAAGTGTACCTTGTTTACCTTTATAAGTTCCAGACAGGGGGCCACGGCCCTTTCCGGAAGGTATTTCTTTAAGACATCGTCCATTAAGGGGTGCTCTTGGAAACCTGTAACAGTTTCCCATTGTACATCTTTTGTCCGTTAAGTGCAAATTCCTTTATATACATCGCCATATCATGGGCCGAAACAGGGGCTTGGTATCCTGGAAAGGCCTCTTCCAGCATTTCTGTCTGTACGGCTCCAAGGGCCATTACGTTGAATGACGGACCGTTCTCCTTAAATTCCTCGGCCCATAACTCCGTAAGCCCAATAACGGCAGCCTTACTGGAACTGTAAGCGGCAAGGCCCGGAAATTTAACACTGCCCTGTACCCCTCCCATGGAACTAATGGTAAGTACGTGTCCGGATGTATCCATAAAAGGAAGGACAGTTTTTGTAATATTGGCCACTCCAAAAACGTTTACCCTATAGACTTCTTCCAATTCCACCGCCGTAGTCTCCATAAATGTCCTTTTGAGAAACTTTCCCGCATTGTTTACCAACACGTCCACTTTTTCCCATTCCTCGGCAATGAAATCGCGTAATTTTTGCAAATGCCCTTCGTAGGAAATATCAAATGGGAAAGTGGTGATGTTAGGAAGTTTCAGATCTTGGACCGGACGCTCATTTCGGGAGAGGGCCAATACCTTATGCCCTTCCCCAGCAAGTATTTTGACCAGTTCAAATCCGATTCCCCTACTTGACCCAGTAACGATAATATTGGCCATTAATAATATTTTATTTCTTTATCGGGAGCATTGGTTATTCCTTCCAGGACCGGAACCATCAAGTTGACCAAGCTGGCCATATGGGAATAGTCCATTAATGAATTCTCGTCCCCTACCTTATGATAATGATCGAAATTGGTAAAATCGAACGTACAATAGGTCTGCGAGGGGACCCCAAATTCCTGATCGAAAGGATAGTTGTCCGATCTTTTGAACAGGTTGAACTCCTTGGCGGTAGGCAAAAAACCGACCAGATTACTTTCCGCATATCGATTGCTCACTTCCGCCAGATTTGATTTCTCATAGCCGGTCACATAGACCTTATACTCCTTGTCCACCAAGGGAACGCCCACCATTTCAAAATTGAGCATAGTGTAAAGCGGCAAATTTTGGGATTTCAACTTTTTTGCAAGATGTACCGAACCCAATAGCCCCTTTTCCTCAGCGCTGAAGAGCGCAAAGATGATACTGCGTTTGTTGGTACCAATATTGCCGAAATAACGGGCGAACTCCATTACGGAGGAAGTGCCGGAAGCGTTGTCGTTGGCACCATTGGCAATCGAATCCCCATTTTCGGCCGCTAATATGCCAATATGGTCGTAATGTGCCCCTATAATCACATATTCATCCTTCAGTTTGGGATCTTTCCCAGGTAAATAGCCGACCACATTATAGGCAGTGCCATCAAAATTGGTCAACGTATCCCTATAGGTGGCAAAAAAAGGTTGAACGTTATTTTCTTTAAAGAAATTCTCTATAAATGTAGCGGCTTTTTCAATTCCATCACTTCCTGCCTCCCTACCGTGCAGTGAATCGGATGCCAGATAGTCCATTAGGAAGGCTACGCGGTCGCCATTTGAAAAGGGGGGCATCTTACCCGATGCGGCTACCCCGCTATTGATATCCGTAATTTCGGAATCTTTAGGGGGGGCAAATTTCTTGGCCTTCACCCCGTCGGGGCCGTTGACCAGGTTAGGATCAACTTGACCTGCCCCACAACCCAGCAGAAGGACAAATAGAAATAGGGATATAATTCTAGACATCATATTTGATTTTGCCCCAAAGATAAAAAAAAAGCATCCCAAAAATGGGATGCTTGTAATTATGCTATGTTTAAATATTAGGCCAACATGGTGACCGGATTTTCCAAGTAGGCCCTTAATGTCTGCATGAACTGGGCTCCCGTGGCACCATCAACGGTCCTATGATCGCATGCCAACGTAACCTTCATGGTACTGCCAACAACTATCTGTCCATTTTTAACGACCGGTCTATCAACAATGGCGCCTACAGAAAGAATGGCGGAATTGGGCTGGTTGATAATGGAGGTGAACTCCAATATACCGAACATTCCCAAATTGGAGACCGTAAAGGTACTGCCCTCCATTTCGGCCGGGGTGAGCTTTTTGCTGCGTGCCTTTCCTGCAAGGTCTTTTACCGCACCGCCTATCTGGGAAAGTCCCATGCCGTCGGCAAATTTCAATACGGGCACTACAAGGCCATCTTCAACGGCAACCGCCACCCCAATATGGATGTGATGGTTGTAGCGGGTAGTATCGCCGTTCCAACTGGTGTTTACCTGCGGGTGTTTCTTCAGGGCCATGGCACATGCCTTTACTACCATATCATTGAACGACACCTTCGTATCCGGCAAAGTATTGATCTGGGCCCTTGACTCCTTGGCATTATCCATATCCACTTCTATGGTGAGATAATAATGGGGAGCACTGAATTTGGATTCCCCCAAACGTTTGGCGATCACCTTGCGCATTTGGGAATTTTTGACTTCCTCACTTCCCTCCTGTCCCGTGACGGGAGCTGGTGCGGAAGATTTGGATGGGGTTTCAGAGGTTCCCTTGGCAGCCGGTGCCTCTTTTTGTGAAGGGGTATAATTTTCAATATCCTTTTTTACGATCCTTCCGTGATCCCCGCTTCCGGTCACCTGTGAAAGATCTACCCCTTTCTCCTCCGCTATTTTTTTGGCCAAGGGAGATACGAAGATCCTTTTACCATCTGCTGCTGTTTTCGTCTGTTCTTTGGAAACAGGTTCCCCTCCTTTTTCAACATCCTCCTTTTTATCCTGCGGGGCCTTGCTCTTTTTATCGGTGGATTTTCCATTGAGCAATCCTTCCACTGCCGTCCCATCGGGACCGATTATGGCCAATATGGTATCAACTGGGGCCGATTCTCCCTCTTTTATTCCTATATACAATAATGTACCGGCATAAAATGATTCAAATTCCATGGTGGCCTTGTCCGTTTCGATCTCGGCCAAGATATCGCCTTCCTCTACCTTATCGCCCACTTTTTTAAGCCAAGAGGCAACGGTACCTTCTTCCATGGTATCGCTTAACCTTGGCATTTTAATTATTTCAACACCCTCTGGGATGTCCGATGTTCCGCCATCGCTGTCGACTTCATCGGTATCTTGTGGAGCATCGTTGGTATCCTCGGGTTTCTCACCGGAGCCATCTTTTTCCTTTTCCTTGGAAGGAGCGGAAGATCCGTTGATCATAGCGGAAATATCTTCCCCTTCCTCACCTATAATGGCCAAGAGCGAATCTACAGGAGCACCATCGCCTTCGGCTATTCCAATGTGGAGCAAGGTGCCCTCATGGAAGGATTCAAATTCCATAGTAGCCTTATCGGTCTCTATTTCGGCCAGAATATCGCCTTCGGAAACCTTATCTCCAACTTTTTTGAGCCATTTGGCCACAGTGCCCTCTTCCATGGTATCACTTAACCTGGGCATATTTATTATCTCTGCCATCTCCTATAATTTATGTGGTAAAAATGGATAATCCTTTTGTTCGTACACCATATCGTACAACTGTTGTACCGGAGGATAATCCGATTCGTCCGCAAACTTCTCACACTCCGAAACAAGATCTTTTACCCTCTTATTGATTGTTTTGATCTCCTCGTCTGTGGCATATTTATTTTCTTGGATGATGGCCAGAACCTGGTTGATCGGATCTATTTTCTTGTATTCCTCCACTTCTTCCTTCGTCCGATAATGCTGTGCATCTGACATGGAATGACCTCTATATCGATAGGTCTTCATTTCCAAGAAGGTTGGTCCACCACCACTTCTGGCGCGTTCGACCGCCTTACTGACCTCCTTGGCAACGGTAACGGGATCCATTCCGTCAACTGGACCACAGGGCATTTCATACCCGAGGCCCAACTTCCATATTTCGGTTGAAAATGAGGTCCTTGCAACAGAAGTTCCCATGGCATATCCATTATTCTCACAAATAAAGACCACTGGCAATTGCCATAACATTGCCAAGTTAAAGGTTTCGTGAAGGGATCCCTGTCTAACAGCTCCGTCCCCCATATAACATAGGGTAACCGCATCCCTTTTAAAATATTTATCGGCAAAGGCCATGCCCGCACCCAGGGGGATCTGTCCCCCTACGATACCGTGTCCACCATAAAACCCTTTTTCTTTGGAAAAAATATGCATGGAACCGCCCATTCCCTTTGAGGTTCCCGTAACCTTCCCGTACAGTTCGGCCATAACCCTTCTCGGATCTACCCCCATTCCTATGGGCTGTACATGGTTTCGATATGCGGTGATCATCTTGTCCTTAGAAAGGTCCATTGCATGCAGCGAGCCGGCCAAAACGGCCTCTTGGCCATTATATAAGTGTAGAAATCCCCTAACTTTTTGCTGGATATAGACTGCAGCGAGCTTGTCCTCGAATTTCCTCCACAGCAACATGTCCTCGTACCATTTAAGGTAGACTTCTTTGGTTATTTTTTCCATTAATTATGTGTTTATTGAAGCTTTGATGTCAAACAAAAAACAAAAATACACATTAATTCAATAGAGAAAAAAAATTGGCGAAAAAGCTTCCAAGAAACAACAAAAAGGTCCCATGTTGGAATAAAAAGTCCATATTCTAGCTGGCCAGGGATATGATCACCCAAGAAAGGAACCATTGAAAGCCAAGGGCAAAAGATCGGCAACGGAACTACATAGGATGACCTCCCCGATCTCTCCCATTAATAAAAGTCTTATAGGTTTATTTTGTTTTTGCTCATATTCGGAAAGAGCCTGTCTGCAATTGCCACAAGGGGAAGCGGGCAGGTCCACTTGATATTTTTGGGAAGTCGCGGTGACCGCGATGGCCTTGATGGGCACACCGGGATACTTGGCCCCAGCATAGAATACGGCAACCCTTTCGGCGCAAAGACCCGACGGATAGGAAGCGTTCTCTTGGTTATTACCGGTTATGGTTTCCCCATTTTCCAACAGCACCGCTGCGCCTACATTAAATTTTGAATAAGGTGCATAGGCATTTTCCCTTGCGACAATAGCTGCCAACATCAATTCTTTGTCAACTTCGGTCAATTCTTGCAGAGAAGCAAAGACCAGCATTTCGAATGTTAGCGTTCGTCTTTTCAATGTACCTTCATTTACTTCCAATTATTGTTTATGATGGGCTATCTTAATCATTATAATATTCGTCACCGAGCTCGAACGTAAGAGAAAATCGAAGTGTATTTTCAAGGGGGTTCTTTATTTGGGAAGTGGAAAACAGATAGGAAAGATCTATCTGTGCCGCCTTAAATTTAAATCCAGCGCCAAGGGAGAAGAATTTTCTGGAACCCTTTTCCTCGCTCTCATTAAAATAACCTGTCCGGAGCATAAAGGCATTTTGATAGATATATTCTGCTCCCAAGGCCCAGGTAAATTCTTTCAGTTCTTCGGAAAAACCATCCGGTGCATCCCCAAATGATTCAAAAACACCACTAATAAACCCGATATTCTGGTACTCTTCATTATCCACGGAATCTATGGAGCCATCCCCATTGAAGTCCCGTGGGGTGGGCACCAAAAGTTTATTGAATTCCGAAGTGATGCCCAAAACATTGTCCTGATCCAGAATAAAATCAAATCCAAGCCCGAATTTTAGGTTGGTGGGCAAAAAGTTCTCCTGTCCCCCTTCGTCATATGCAATTTTGCCCCCGAGGTTGGACAGATTAAATCCCGCCCTCCACCGGCCATCAAAATTATTATACGCTATCTCCCTCGAGCGGTAATAACCCGCCACATCCACCGCAAAGGAGGTTGCCGCTCTGGAATCCACGCTCTCGTCCTGGGGAAATTTTAAATTGGAACTGATGAACCTGCCCGCGACCGCCATCGAAAATTGATCGCTCAATTTAAGGGAATAGGAACCGTCCAACGCCAGTTCGTTGGGTTTTACGATCGTACCGGGATCGTTTGCAAATTGTCGAAGTTCAATTTCGCCCAAGGTAAAATAACGCAAGCTTAGGGCGAACGCGCTCCTGTCATTTATCTTATTGTAGAAACTACCGCTTAAGAGGCCAACATCGGTGATAACGCTTTCAAGATAGGGGGTATAACTGAACCCAATGCCCATCTGTCTCTCGGCAAAGGCAAATTTGGCCGGGTTCCATTGCTGTGAGAAGGCATCGGTAGAAGTGGCCACTCCCATATCCCCCATTCCTGCCGCCCTTGCATCGGCCGCAATCGTTAAAAATGGTACTGCGGTCGTGATGACCCTCTCATTTTCTTGGGCAGCCATACTACCACCCCATACGAGCAACGCAACTGTCAATAATTTTCTCATTTCTACCATATGGTTTATCTGGTTGCAAAAATCCTTAAATTAGGACCAATAATTAAAATATATTCTGTGTACTACACAGAAACGGTAATTTCAACGATATCTTATACACTTTTTGAACAAAAATGAAATAAAAACAGTTTGCAAAAAAAAACAGTTTGCCGTTTGGACGGCACAAATTCAGACCCAATGGCACGATCTACTTTAAAAAGATTGACCGACACCCATACTATAAAGCATTTTCGGTCGTTATGGATTTTGTAGGGGACCTATGGCCACGACCCGTTCCGCTACGACGAAAAAAAAAGTAAAAAAACAAAATATTAAATACATATCACCGTTTTAATAGCCAAATATGGCATAAACAAAAGCAAAAATACGAATCCCAAACTACTTAAAAGCAGTTTATATTTTTTTGAACTCAAGTCCTTATTATGAAAAAACAATTTATAGTTGTACTCTCTTGCGCAGTGGTAGCCGGATGTTTTACAAGTTGTAAAAATTCCTCCGCCTCTAAGAACACCTCCAGGGCCACAGGCTGGAAGATCAATGCCAAGGAAGGAGGCTTCCAGTACAATTCAGACTTCAAGGAGCAGGAAACAGCTCCAGGCCTTGTGTTTGTTGAAGGAGGTACCTTTGTAAAAGGAAAGGTGCAGGACGATGTAATGCACGATTGGAACAATACCGCTACCCAACAGCACGTACAATCATTTTACATGGATGAAACGGAAGTTACCAACGTTATGTACCTGGAGTATTTGGACTACCTAAAAAGTGTTTACCCACCCGATGACCCGAAATACGCACACATTTATACCGGCGCGCTTCCGGACACCTTGGTGTGGAGGAATAGGTTGGGATTTAACGAGACCATGACCAATAATTACCTTAGACATCCCGCTTACGCAGAATATCCGGTAGTGGGCGTGAACTGGGTGCAGGCAACCCAGTTTGCCGAATGGAGAACGGACAGGGTTAACGAGGTGATGTTGGAGAGGGAAGGTTATTTGGCCGATGATGCCAAATATTTGGCCCTGGAGGGTGAAGGTGATGGCACTTTCAGTACCGAAGCCTACCTCAACCGCCCCGAATCGGTTTACAACGGTAAGATCGATTCGCTTCAGGGAAATAAACAAAAAGACTCCGTAAACGTCTTTGCAAAAAGGAGCAGCGGTGTCATTTTGCCCGAATATAGGCTGCCTACGGAAACAGAATGGGAATATGCCGCACAGGCACAAGTTGGCAGTAGGGAATACAACAATTACAGAGGGCGAAAAAAATATCCATGGGAAGGCGATTATACCCGTAACGGGCAAAGGGTCGGAAGAGGAGACCAATTGGCAAATTTTAAACAAGGAAAAGGGGATTATGGTGGAATTGCCGGGTGGTCCGATGACGGTGCCGATATTACCGCAGCGGTAATGTCATATAAACCGAACGACCTTGGCCTTTACGATATGGCAGGAAATGTCTCCGAATGGGTTGCGGATGTATACAGACCGATCGTGGATGATGAAATAAGCGATTTCAACTACTACAGGGGCAACGTATACATGAAAAGTGCCATTGGGAAAGACGGGAAGGTAAATGTCATAAAAGATTCCATTGTGTACGATACACTTCCAAATGGAAAAATAATGGCGGTAAACCTGCCAGGAGAAATAAAGATGGTACCTGTTGACAGTGAGGAAACCTATTTAAGGACCAACTTTTCATCCAGCGACAACAGGGGCTATAGGGACGGAGAACCAGGATCTTCCAGATTCTTCGACCGCTTCAGCGATGAAGAACAACCGGACGAAAAGAAAATGTACAATGCCCCCGTCCATAGTGTGGAAAGGGACTCCCTTGGAAATATCGTCCGCGGATATGACACCTCCAACAACAGGAATACCTTAATAAACAATGAAGTACGTGTTTACAAAGGTGGCTCATGGAGGGACAGGGCCTACTGGTTAGATCCCGCCCAAAGAAGGTATCTGCCACAATATATGGCGACAGACTACATAGGGTTCAGATGTGCCATGTCAAGGGTGGGATCCAAATCCAAAACTAAGAACAAAACGGTGAGGGGCAAAAAAGCCAAATAATATATCCTCCGGCGAAGTTCATCCGGCAGGCGTTTAAAGAAATACCTTTAAGCATTGGGTACTTCCTCAAACGAATAAATTGAAAATAGCAAAAAAAGCCCTCCAAAAAAGAGGGCTTTTTTTATATCTTCGGGCCATGGCAACAGAGCAGCTTTACCAACTCTTTACAGCGTTTCCCAACGTATGTACGGATACTAGAAAAATTACCGAAAACTGTATTTTTTGGGCACTTAAGGGGGATAACTTCAACGGGAACCATTTTGCCGACGACGCCTTGAAAAAGGGGGCCGCCCATGTGGTGGTGGATGAAAGTGCGTATGCGGGCGATCCACGTGCAATTTTGGTGGACAATTGTCTATATGCCCTGCAGGACCTGGCCAATTACCACCGAAAGAACAGTGCTGCCAAAATAGTGGCCCTGACCGGCAGCAATGGAAAGACCACTACCAAGGAACTGATCAATTGCGTGCTATCCAAAAAATACAGGACCGTTGCCACAGTGGGCAACCTGAACAACCATATAGGCGTACCCCTCACCCTTCTTTCCATAAAGAACGACACCGAAATTGCCATAGTGGAAATGGGCGCCAACCATATTGGGGAAATAGCATTTTTGTGCAGCTTGGCAGAACCCGATTCCGGTTATATAACAAATTTTGGCAAAGCACATTTAGAAGGTTTCGGCAGTCCTGAAGGCGTTATAAAGGGCAAAAGTGAGCTGTATGATTTTCTTAAGGACCACAACGGAACGATCTTTTTCAATGCGGACGATCCGGTACAAAGACAAAAATTGGAAGGTTATGATCCGAAGGAGGGATTCAGCGCTTTCGACCAAAAATACCATGTGATAAAAAACCTAGGGGCCAGTCCTTTTGTATCCTTGGAAGTGGAGGGAATTTCCATTTCCAGTCAATTGATCGGAAACTACAACGCGACCAATTGTTGTGCAGCGATCCTGGTAGGAAATTTTTACGGAATTGCCATTGCAAACATAAAGGAGGCTATAGAGTGTTATTCCCCACAGAACAACCGCTCCCAGTTGATGGAAAGAAACGGCAATAAAATCATATTGGATGCCTACAATGCCAATCCAACAAGCCTTAAAGCGGCCTTGGAAAATTTTGCTTCCTTGGAACAAGGAGGGAAATGGGTATTTATAGGGGATATGTTCGAACTGGGCGGCTCAGCTGCGGAAGAGCATCAATATATTGCCGATTTGGCCGGTTCCATGGATTTTGAAAAAGTGTACCTCATCGGGGAAAATTTCTTTGGTACCACTGGCGGCCAGCACCGATTCCGCTCCTTCGATTTGCTCGCAGATCATCTAAAGACACTTAATATCCAACACAAACAGTTGTTGATAAAGGGATCAAGGGGAATGGCCATGGAGCGCATCCTGCAATATGTATAGTACCGTGTTATTGGTGGGACATACTGGATTCGAACCAGTGACCTCTGCCCTGTCAAGGCAGCGCTCTAAACCAACTGAGCTAATATCCCTTTAATCAATGGAGGCTTATCTTTGGAAGGCCCCAACAGCAATCCGGGGACAAATATACTCTTAAAATTTATTTATAAAAGCACTACGGAATTATTATTGAAGTGATTTAAACTTTTTTGATTGAAGTGAAAATTAGACATTTTGAGTCTAATTGAAGACTTTTTTGACTTGTATCCGCAGGCGGACGGAAGGAAAAAAAGTTGAAAAGTAGGCTTAAAAGGGCAATTTTAAGCCAATTGGAAAAAGTTTAAATCACTTCATTGATAAAATAACGCATGCATACGAGGACATGGGCCAAATCCCTACAAAGAATGAAAACACATCATCGCCATAAAACGATTTTAACAATATTATTTATTTGAAAAAGACGCTATTAATTTTGTTTTTATATTTTTGCCATCATAAAACGATTTAGCAATCTTCATTTAAGAGAAATGATGTTTCTTTATCCCTTAAACCAAAATCTAATCAATTTTTTATGAAAATCAAACTTCTATACCTCCTCCTCTTCTGCGGAACGGGGATGTTTGCACAAGAGAAACTCTCTTTGGAAACACTGGGGGCCTTTAAGGAACAGGCCGGCAACTGGCAACTGGTAGGCGATGTGGCCATGGACCGAAACATCGATATCCATCAAAAACCAGAGGCCGCCGAAGGGAACAAAAGAAAAAGAAAAAAGAAAAAAGAGTCGGCCACCATACTGGCGCCCATGACCTTTAAAGAAGGTACAGGTATTCTTCTGAACAACTTTCAGGAAGGCAAAAAGGATAATCTCTATACCAATTGGGAACATGGGGATATCTATTTGGAAATGGAGGTAATGCTTCCCAAAGGATCCAATTCGGGTATTTATCTTCAAGGCATGTACGAACTTCAGCTATGCGATAGCTGGGGCGTTACAAATCCAAAATTTTCCGATATTGGTGGAATTTACAGAAACTGGGAAAGTGAGCCAGGGAAAATTTTCCACGGTATCGCCCCCCTTTCCAATGCGGCAAAGGCACCAGGTCTATGGCAGGAACTACGGATCCATTTCCAGGCACCCAGATTTGCTGCGGACGGCTCCAAGACAAGCAATGCAAAATTTGTATCCGTTTTTTTGAACGGCCAACTGATCCATAGCAATGTAGAGGTGCCATTACCAACAGGAGGTGCCATCTCCAACAGGGAAGTGGCCAAGGGCCCGTTGATGATACAAGGGGACCACGGAGCAGTTGCCTTTAGGAACATACGTTATAGAAGTATGACGGATTCCGATGTAAAGGTATCGTCCGTATCCTATAAAACCTATAAAGGCGATTTTAAGGGATTGGAAGACCTTGAAGGTGCCAAGACGGCCTCCGAAGGGACCGTGGAATTAATCGATATCAACGTTGTAGGGGAAGAGGATTCCTATGGGGCCATCTTTTCGGGCAACTTGGAAATACCTGTGGAAGATACTTACCTCTTTCATATTGGTTATACCGGAGGGGCCGAATTTCTCCTCGATGGCAAAAGCGTGGCCATAAATAACTCATCCGATGCCGCCGGTACCCTTACTGCCGAAGCGGAACTCACCCCGGGAAAACATTCCTTTGAGATCAAAAATGTAAAAAATGCCGGATGGAGGGCACCCCGACTTGGTCTTGCCATCTCCACGGCCACCACAAACCCTTTGGAGGCAAATGCCTTTAATTCCTTCCCCCCCAATATCAATTCCGTCTCCCCCATATATGTTGAGCCGGGGGCACGACCCAGACTGTTAAGGGGATTTGTAAGTTTCAAGGGAAGCGGAAAACGCTTGTCCCATACCATCGCGGTAGGCACTCCGAAGGGGATAAACTATGTTTACGATCTGGGCTCGGCAAATATCATTGGATTGTGGAGGGGCAATTTTGTGGATGCCACCCCGATGTGGCACGACCGTGGCAATGGCTCCTTTAATCCAAGGGGCGCAGTGCAGTGGACGTTTTTGAATCAGCCTATAGCTCAGCTTGAAAACTTGACGACCTCCTTTCCCACAACAGGGGAACGGCCCGACTTTATTTCAAAAGGCTATCGTTTGGATGCAAAAACGGGACTGCCGATTTTCAAACACCTCTATAAAGGAGTTGAAATAGAGAACGGTATACGTCCGGACAGTACCAATACCTACCTGATAAATGAAATCAATTTTTCCAAGGCCGAACTTACAGATCATTACTGTAAGCTGGCAGAAGGAAAAATAGAAAAACTTGCGGACGGTTCATATGCCATTGACGACAGGCAATATTACATCAATCTCCTGTCGGAACAGCTACCTACCATCAGGGAGGTCCAAGGGACAAGTGAATTATTGGTGCCAGTAAATGGCAGTAGCATCAAATACGAAATAATATGGTAAGGGCAATGAAAACAATTTTAAACTCAGTCATAAAAACGGTAGTTACCATCACGGTCTTATTGGCCCTATCGCATACAAATGCCCAAGAAGGGCCCACGGAAGAAGATTATTATAGGCTTACCACGATTCCCGTACCGGAAGGGATCCTTGTGGAAGGTGGGGGAGTGCTTACCCTTCCCAATGGGAACATAGCTGTCTGTACACGAAGGGGAGATGTTTGGATCCTGGAAAATCCCACCATGGCCGGTGGAAATGGTGTAAACTTTAAAAAATATGCATCAGGACTCCACGAGCCCTTGGGATTGGCGTACAAAGAAGGCGCTCTCTATACCGCCCAACGCGGGGAACTCACAAAATTAATGGATACCGATGGGGACGGGATTGCGGATACCTATGAAACGATCTATGCGTGGCCCCTATCCACACACTACCACGAATATTCCTTTGGACCCGTATTGGCCCCGGATGGCAAATTTTTTGTGACGGCCAACGTAGCGTTCGGGGATGAAGAATGGTGGAGAGGTGAAAGTAGGGTTCCCTTTAGGGCTTGGACCATGAAAATCTCCGAGGATGGACAGATGGAACCCTGGGCAACGGGTATGCGGTCCCCCGCAGGTTACGGTCTGGTGGACGGCGAACTTTTTTATACGGACAACCAAGGTGACTGGATAGGGTCGGGTGCCGTTTGGCACCTTCCAAAAGGAGCCTTTACAGGGCACCCTGCCGGCCTTAAATGGTCGGGGATGGAAGGCTCCCCGATCTCGTTGACCGAAGAGCGTTTTTATTCCAAGATCGACAAAAGACAGACCAAGGTAAATGGAAGGTTCGTAAAGCCGGAGAATATCCAAGATGAGGAAAATCCCGATTTTGCATATAAGATCAAAGAAACCTTCCCGGAATTACAATTGCCCGCCGTCATCCTGCCACATGGTATTTTGGGGGTTTCCACATCCGAGATCAAAGTGGATGCAACCAAGGGAAAGTTCGGTCCCTTCAGCGGACAATTGCTGGTAGGTGATATGGGACAGAGCAAAATAATGCGTGTTGCCCTGGAAAAGATAAAAGGCGCCTATCAAGGTGTTGCTTTCGATTTCCGTGCAGGGTTCCAATCGGGCGTGATGCGGATGGACTTCGATCACAACGGGAATCTTTTTATCGGGGAGACCAACCGGGGCTGGGGATCTGCGGGCACCACCAATTCCGGACTTGAATACCTAAGCTGGACCGGTAAGGTACCTTTTGAAATGAAGACCGTTAAGGCAATGCCCGATGGTTTTGAAATAGAGTTCACCAAGGAAGTGGACAGGGCTTCGGCCAGTGACCTCGATTCCTATACCGGAAAAAGTTACATCTATAAATACCATGCAGCCTATGGCAGTCCACAAACAAATATTGAGGACGTCGTTATCAAAGGGGTAAAAGTAAGTGAGGATGGCCTTAAAGTTAGGGTGGTAACGGATGGACTAAGACAATTTTATGTACACGAAATCGTACTTTCCGGAATCAAGACAAAGGAAAATGGGAACGGCATCCTCCATCCAACCTTTTATTACACCCTTAACAACATTCCGGATGGCGACAAACTTTCCCTTGCGGAGCTCTCTACCCAGCGTTCCAGTACGGCAAAGAAAAAAGTGATCAAAAAGAAGGTTGTTGCCGCTTCCTCGCCTACCCCACAAAAGAGGGTCCTTACGGATAGTGAGGTGCAGCCCCTACTTACTGCAAATACCTGCGTGGCATGCCATCATAAGGACAAAAGGGTCATTGGCCCTTCCTTTAAGAACATTGCCCAAAGGAAATATACGGATGAGGAAATGGTGGAACTGATCTACAACCCACAACCAAAAAACTGGCCGGAATACGCCACGCCAATGGCCCCGATGCCACAGGTGCCAAAAAAGGAAGCACTGCAGATTGCGGCCTGGATCAACTCGCTGAGGTAAAAACACCTACGGCATGCAAAGGGCATATCCCATATCGAAAAGGATATGCCCTCTTTTTTGAGCAAGAAATGTATGGGTGAATTAGAGTAAAAAATTGGGCAGCCCTCCTTTAAAAATTATTGGACAGGAAGGGGTTGGATAAAACAAACTCCGAATTCTAGAGGACGATAGGATGGCAGAACAAAGCCGCAACGGCATTATAATTTTTTTTTAGTAGTTTTACGGGCTCCCCAGTATCTGCTAAACTTTTAATTTAACGACCAAACCAGACAATCCCTCCTTGGGAGATCAGCAACCACATATGAAAAACAAACGTTATTCCATTAAGGATATCGCCTCGGCCCTTAATGTTTCGATCACTACCGTATCCTTTGTACTCAACGGGAAGGCACAGGAAAAAAGAATCTCCGAACCGGTGACACAAAAAATTCTGGAATACGCAAAAAAGATCAATTTCACCCCCAATCAATTGGCACGTGGACTAAGGACCGGGAAATCCAAGATAATCGTGTTTATGGTGGAGGATATTTCCAATAACTACTTTTTTTCCCGCATTGCCCGTATCATAGAGGACCTTGCAAACGAGGAAGGTTACAAGGTCATTTTCTGCAGCAACGACAACGACGACCAGAAATCGATAGAGGCCATTAACCTTTTTACCAATGGACAGATAGACGGTTATATTATCATACCTTCCGCGGGCATAAAAGAGACCTTGGAGGGGATGATCGCACAAAATACTCCCTTGGTATTATTTGATAGATATTTTAAGGACCTGAACAGCAATTATGTCATCATTGATAACGAGGAGGCGGTCTATAAGGGTGTCTCGCACCTAGTGGAAAACAGGTATAGGGATATCGGTTTTGTAACGGTAGACCTAAAACAATCACAAATGAAGGATCGTTTACGGGGATATGAAAAAGCGGTCTCCGATTACGGACTAAAACCCTATATCCTCCAATTGCCGTACACCGAACGCTTTTCGGAAAAAGGAAATAAGATCCTTATCGATTTTATCGAAGAAAACCAGGGTATGGATGCCATGTTCTTCTCCACCAACTACCTCACCATAAAAGGTCTTGGCATATTTAAAGAGAACTATCCTTCCCTTATAAAGAAAATGGGCCTAGTGAGTTTTGATGATACGGAACTGTTCAAGATATATTCCCCAAGTATTACCGCCATTGCACAACCATTGGAAGAAATAGCCTATGCCCTGATGGAAATTATCATGGATCAGCTGAAGAAAACGAAAAAAAACACCACCACACAAAAAGTGATCCTAAAGACGAAGATACACAAAAGGGAATCTACCATGCCCAAATCCTAAATACAGTGACCATGGAAGGAAAACAGCCTAATTGTGATCATTATATGTTGTGGACCTCCACATGCTCAAAAATTTATAGTATTTTAGTAAAACGTTTTATCAAACTAGATCATCAAAACAAGGCAATGAAAACAAAACAACGACTTTTAGGACTGTTACTCCTCCTCTTGGCCCTTTCCTCCAGAGCTCAGCAACCGGTGGACTATGTAAACCCCTTGATCGGGACCGACTCCAAACCGAGTATGTCCAATGGCAATACCTATCCGGCGATCGCCATGCCCTGGGGCATGAATTTTTGGACTCCCCAAACGGGTAAAATGGGCGACGGATGGGCCTATACCTATACCGCGGATAAGTTAAGGGGGTTTAAACAGACCCACCAACCATCTCCTTGGATGAACGATTACGGGCAATTTGCGATCATGCCCATTACCGGAAAACTTGCCTTCAAGGAAGATGATAGGGCCAGCTGGTTCTCCCATAAATCGGAGATTGCCAAACCGCATTATTATAGTGTATATTTGGCGGACCATGATGTCACCACGGAAATTGCCCCGACCGAACGGGCCGCCATGTTCCGTTTTACATTTCCCGAAACGGAACATGCCCATGTGGTCCTGGATGCCCTGGACAAAGGTTCGTACGTTAAGATAGTCCCCAACGAAAATAAGATCGTGGGATATACCACAAAAAACAGCGGAGGGGTACCGCAGAACTTTAAGAACTACTTTGTAATGGTGTTCGATAAGCCATTTGACACCAAAAACACTTTTGATGGCGACAAACTGACCGAAAGCCTGGAAATGGAGACGGATCATGCCGGGGCCATTGTAGGTTTTAAGACCAAAAAAGGGGAAGTGGTGACCGCAAGGGTAGCGTCCTCCTTTATCAGTTTTGAACAAGCCGAACTCAACCTGAAGGAACTGGGACCGGACAGTTTCGATACCATTGTTGAAAAGGGACGGGATTCATGGAACAGGGAACTGGGACGTATAAAGATAGAAGGTGGTACTACGGACCAGTTCCGCACCTTTTACTCAAGCCTTTATAGATCGCTGCTCTTCCCAAGAAAATTTTATGAATTCGATAAAAATGGGGACGTGGTACATTACAGTCCGTACAACGGCAAAGTACTTCCCGGATACATGTTTACCGACACTGGTTTTTGGGATACCTTCAGGGCCCTGTTTCCATTTCTCAATTTAATGTACCCAGAACTGAACACACAGATTCAGGAAGGATTGGCCAATGCCTACAAAGAAGGTGGTTGGCTTCCGGAATGGGGCAGTCCCGGCCTCCGAAATGTGATGGTGGGGAACAACTCCGCTTCGGTAGTGGCGGAGGCCTATCTCAAGAATAGGGAAACACATTCTTATGATATAGGGACCCTTTGGGAAGCGGTCACCCATGGGGCCAACAATGCCGGTCCCCTGACCGCAGTAGGCCGCGCAGGGGCAACATATTACAACGAACTCGGATATGTTCCCTATGATGTTGACATTAACGAGAATGCCGCCAGAACATTGGAATATGCATATGATGATTTTGCGATCTACCAACTCGCCAAAGCATTGAAAAAACCCAAAAAGGAAATCGAACTTTACAAAAAACGAAGCCTCAATTATAAGAACCTGTTCGACCCCGAAACCAAACTTATGAGGGGAAAAAATAAGGACGGGAAATTTATGGCCCCTTTTAACCCCTTTAAATGGGGGGATGCCTTTACCGAGGGAAACAGTTGGCATTACACTTGGTCCGTATTCCATGACATAGAGGGATTGGCGCAATTAATGGGAGGACATAAGGCCTTTGTGGACAAACTGGACCAGGTTTTTGAACTTCCCCCAATATTTGACGAAAGTTACTATGGAGGGGTGATCCATGAAATAAGGGAAATGCAAATTGCCAATATGGGACAATATGCCCATGGCAACCAACCCATACAGCATATGATCTATCTTTACAATTATGCCGGGGCCCCATGGAAGACCCAATACTGGGCAAGGGAAACAATGGACAGAATGTACAAGCCAACGCCGGATGGTTATTGCGGGGATGAGGACAACGGACAGACCTCGGCTTGGTACGTATTCTCCGCTATGGGTTTTTATCCGGTATGTCCCGCAACAGATCAGTATGTCCTGGGAGCCCCTCTTTTTCAAAAGATTACCCTACAATTGGAAAATGGAAAGGAAATTATTATCAATGCACCTGAAAATAGTGGCTCCAACAGATACGTACGTTCATTGGAGGTCAATGGAAAGGACTACGATAAAAACTGGCTCAGCCATTCGGAACTTATGAAGGGCGCCATCCTTGATTTTAAGATGGACGATTCCCCCAATAAAACCAGGGGTATCGAAAAAGAAGCATTCCCCTACTCCCTCTCCAATGAATAAGATAATGATAAGAGCAACAATACCGGTAATGGGAAGCCCACTGAAAAAGCAGCGCGTATTGGTATTGATAGTCCTGCTTGCCCTTATTGGCTGCGAAAGGAAAAAACCTGAAACAATGTCCGCTCCAGAATTACGGGACCTGGCAAAATATGTGGATCCCATGATCGGTACCGCACGCATGGGACATACCTATCCCGGTGCAACGGTGCCCTTTGGAAGCGTACAACTAAGCCCCGATACGGATACCATTCCCTACGAAATGAACGATAGGTACAATCCGGATGTCTATAAATATTGTGCAGGCTATCAATATGCCGATACTACCATAGTAGGGTTCAGCCATACCCATTTTAGTGGTACGGGGCATTCGGACCTTGGCGACTTCTTGATCATGCCCACTGTTGGCAAATTACAGATGAACCCCGGAACGGCCGACAAACCGGAGACCGGTTATAGGTCCATTTTCTCCCATGGTACCGAAACTGCGGAGCCGGCCTATTATAGTGTCCTACTGGAAGACCATAATATCAAGGCAGAACTGACCGCCTCCACAAGGGTGGGAATGCACCAATATACTTTTCCCAAATCGGATGAAAGCCATGTCATATTGGATCTTATGGCCGGCATCTACAACCATGAAAACAAAAACGTATGGACCTTTGTACGCGTGGAAAACGATACTTTGGTCACTGGGTATCGTATGACAAACGGATGGGCCAGGACCAGAAAAGTGTATTTCGCAATGTCGTTCAACAAACCTTTCATAAAATATGGACAGGTAAATTATGATCAAAACGTTTATCAGGGATTTTGGCGCAAATTTGACCAATCTACCAACTTTCCGGAAATGGCGGGAAAAAACATCCGTACCTATTTCGATTTTAAGACCGAGGAGCATGAAAAGGTCAAGATAAAATTTGCCCTCTCCCCGGTAAGTACCCAAGGGGCGCTTCTCAATATGCGTACGGAAATTCCACACTGGGATTTTGAAAGGGTAAAAAAAGAAGGGCAGCAAGCGTGGAACAAGGAATTGAACAAGGTCCAGGTCACAGCCGAAAACCCGGATGATCTTACCAGCTTTTACACGGCAATGTACCACGCTTTTTTGGGGCCTACCGAATATATGGATGTGGATGGCAAGTATATGGGGTTGGACAGGAACGTCCACAAAGCTGACAATTTCACCAACTATACCAGCTTTTCCCTGTGGGACACCTATAGGACCCTTCATCCGCTATTTAACCTGGTACAGCCCAAAAGGAACTCGGATATGATCGCGAGCATGCTTGCGCATTATGATCAAAGTGTACATCCCATGCTACCGGTATGGTCCCATTACGCCAATGAAAATTGGTGTATGATCGGTTACCACAGTGTTTCCGTTATTGCGGATGCGATCGTAAAGGGAAATACCGGTTTTGATGTCGAACAGGCACTTATCGCCAGCGTAAAGACCGCAAAGATCCCATATTATGATGGATTGGGATATTATATGGATCTGGACTATGTGCCCGAGGATAAAAATGGGGCCTCGGTATCCAAGACCCTGGAATATGCCTATGATGACTGGGCAATTGCCCAAGCAGCAAAAAAAATGGGGAAGGACAGTATTTACAAGGAGTTTATAAAGCGTTCAGAAAATTACAAAAATGTATATGATGCCCGGACCGGCTTTATGAGGCCCAAATTGGCCGATGGCACTTTCAAAAAGGAATTCGACCCGTTGAACACCCACGGACAGGGCTTTATAGAGGGCAACTCTTGGAACTACAGCCTTTATGTACCACATGATCCAGCAAGCATGATATCCCTAATGGATGGAAAACAAGCCTTTGTAAAACGGTTGGACTCGCTATTTACCATGGAACTGCCCGATAAATATTTTGAAAATACCGAGGATATCTCCAGGGATGGCATTATTGGCAACTATGTTCATGGGAACGAACCATCACACCATGTGGCCTATCTTTACAATTGGACGGATGCACCGTGGAAATCACAGGATAAGATCCGTATGATCCTTAAGACCATGTATAGGACCGGAGCCGACGGATTGGGGGGGAACGACGATTTTGGTCAAATGAGCGCTTGGTATATCTTTAGTTCCCTTGGTTTTTATCCGGTGTCTCCAGGTTCTCCCGACTATGCACTGGGCAGCCCCTCGGTAAAAAATGCCAAAATAAACTTGGAAAACGGCAATACCTTTGAAGTGGAAACCCAAGATCAGTCCCCAAACAATGTCTTTGTGCAAAAGGTCACCTTAAACGGAACGGAACTCAAGGTTCCTTTTATTGGACATGATGACATCATAAAAGGGGGCAAATTGGTATTTTATATGGGCAGCGAGCCCAATACGGACATTTATAAAAAATAACCCCAAATAAATATTTCATGAAAAATCTGCTATTACTGTCGCAATTATTGCTCTGGAGCTTTGCGTTGCAGGGCCAGACATTGAGGGTCGCAAGCTACAACATCCGTTATGATAGTCCCTCCGATTCCTTGGATAATTGGAAATACCGCAAGAATACCGTGGCAAAACTGGTACAGTTCCATGATTTTGATATCTTCGGAACGCAGGAAGCCCTGGACCACCAGTTGGAACAATTGTTGGAGCGCCTTCCAGGATACGCCTATATAGGAGTGGGTAGGGACGACGGAAAAAAAGCGGGGGAGTTTGCTGCCATACTTTACAAGGAAGAAATGTTCCAATTGTTGGATCAGGGACATTTCTGGCTTTCAGAGGACACTTCCAAACCAAATAAGGGATGGGACGCGGCACTACCGAGAATCTGTACATGGGGAAAATTCGAACACCGGGAAAGCGGTTTTACCTTTTATATGTTCAACGCCCATTTTGATCACGTGGGCACCGTGGCAAGGGAAGAAAGCGCTAAATTGATACTGGCACAGATCGGTAAAATTGCTACAAATGCCCCCGTTTTATTGACGGGTGATTTTAATGTTGATCAAAAAAGTGGCAGTTATAAGGTATTGCAGGGCAGTGACCTTCTAGAGGACGCGTACTTGGAAGCGGACCTGACCTATGGAGCCAGTGGTACGTTCAATTCTTTTAAGGTGGATACCAATACCGACCAACGTATCGATCATATTTTTATTACGGATCGGTTTAAGGTCCTAAAATACGGAATCTTAACGGATACCTATCAGACCGGAAAGGATGAAACCTCCGTTAAGGCCGACTCTGGAAATTTCCCCAAGGAAACCTCCCTATATAAACATCAGGCCCGTTTGCCTTCGGACCATTACCCTATTCTTAGCGTATTACAAATAATTTCAAGACCATGAAAAAAATAGTGTTATCCTGCTTTCTACTGTTGGCCGCCGTCGCAGTAACTGCCCAGACAACGGAATCCTATACCAAAAAGGGCAAGACCCTCCTTTTTATAAACCAGGACCCCCAATTGCAGGAAGATACCAAAGAAGGGCTGATTAAAACCTATTTCAAGGTTTTTCCCAAATTGGTAAGGGACTTTAACCCAGCTACTACGGATACAATCACCGTAACGATCGATACATCCTATGATGGGGTGGCCTATGCCCATGACGGCAAGATCACCATTAGTTCACAATGGTTGCACAAAAAACCCAAGGATACCGATGTGATCACACATGAAGTGATGCACATTGTGCAAGCGTATCCCAATGGTAGCGGACCGGGATGGTTAACCGAAGGAATTGCCGATTACGTACGTTACAAGTACGGGGTGGACAATAAGGGGAGCGAGTGGTCCTTGCCAGGATACTCGGAAAAACAGAGTTATGAAAACAGCTACCGTATCACTGCCAGGTTCCTGTTGTGGATAACCAAAAACTATGACAAGCAATTTGTTCGATTTATGGACACCCAAATGCGCAACAAGGCCTACAGCGATCATATCTGGAAAGAACGTACAGGCCTTCAGTTGGAAGAGTTATGGAATGCCTATTCAATGAATCCCACAATTTGATCATCTTATGATAAATAGTATTAGAACGATCGGCATTCTATTTTTTGTTGTGATGTTCCAGATTCCGCAAGTACAGGGTCAGCTGCCCAATGCCCAAAAATTAAAGGAACTACAGGGAGATTTTATTGACCTAAAGTTTGGAATGTTCATCCATTTTAACATTCCCACCTTTATGGAGGATGATTGGGCCGACCCGGATGCATCCCCTGAAATTTTCAATCCGGACCAATTGGATTGTGATCAATGGGCAGAGGCGGCCCTTTCCGCCAATATGTCCTATGGGGCACTTACCACCAAACACCATAGTGGATTCTGTATCTGGGATACAAAAACTACCGATTACAATGTTATGGGCAGTCCACTTAAAAGGGACGTGGTAAAGGAATATACCGATTCATTTAGGAAGAAGGGGCTTAAGGTAATGTTGTACTACAGTATCTTGGATACCCACCATAAGATCAGACCTGGAAAAATAACCCCGGAAAAAGTGCAAATGATCAAGGAACAGCTATCCGAACTCATGACCAATTATGGCCAGATCGATGCGTTGATCATAGACGGTTGGGATGCCCCATGGTCCAGGATCTCCTATGATGACGTTCCCTTTGAGGAACTCTATCGCCTTATCAAATCATATCAGCCCAATTGTCTGGTAATGGACCTAAACGCCGCCAAATATCCGGCGGACGCCCTCTTTTACACCGATATCAAGTCCTATGAACAGGGGGCTGGACAGCACATTGAAAAGGACAGTAACAAACTTCCGGCCCTCTCCTGCCTGCCATTGAACCAAAACTGGTTCTGGAAACCACATTTCCCCACCACGGCCGTTAAGGACCCTCTAAAACTCCTCAATGAAAATTTAGTGCCCCTTAATGAGGCCCACTGTAATTTTATCTTGAACGTGGCACCCAATCGACATGGAAAAATCGATCGGAACGCCTTGGATGCGCTAGAGGTTTTTGGAAAAAACTGGAAACCCGGCAAACCACTAGCCCCCCTACCCGATTACGATGCGCCCATCATCTCTTCCAATATTGCCAAATTCAGACCCATGGAAAGTAGTTGGGGAAACGATATGTGGATCATGGATTTTGCCAATGACGACGATTTTGAAACTTCTTGGCAATCCAACAAAGCGGTTAGGGAGCCTTGGATCGCCATCGAGCTGGAAAAGGAGCGGCCCTTCAATATGGTAACCATAACACAGGAAGACGATACCATCGAATCCTATGAAATTGCCTATCTTGCCAATGGCCACTGGGTACAACTATGGAAGGGCAATAAATCCGGTAAGATAAAGGTCCACCGTTTTCCTACCGTATGGGGAAATAAATTAAAAATCGAGATAACCAAGTACACAACCTCCCCCTCTATTGCGGAAATAGGAATTTACAATGAAAGGCCTTAAATTATAAAAACTTGGACATTCCCGTAAACAACCTCTGAGCGCACCCGCAAGGTTTATGGCGGAAATCAAAATAACATTCGATCCAAGCGTCGGATACTAACAATTCTCACTTCGTGAGTTAAAATATCATCTTATGAAAGCCCATATTCTCCTTCCTTTTGCATTGATCGGCCTCCTCTTGGGTTGCGCCGGCACCAAAAACTCCCGGACCATCACCTCTGGTAACCCGCTTTTTGAGGGTTGGTACGCCGATCCGGAAGGGGTGGTTTTTAACGATGAGTATTGGATCTATCCCACTTATTCTAGTGGTTATGAAAAACAGGTCTTTTTCGATGCTTTTTCTTCAAAAGACCTGATCAAATGGAAAAAACACGAAAAGATTTTGGATACGGCCACTATAAAGTGGGCCAATCAGGCCATGTGGGCACCGGCCGCCATACAAAATGGGAATAGGTACTTTTTATTCTTTTCCGCTAATGACATACAGCGTCCGGGAGGCCCGATGTGGGATGCACAAAATAGCGCGAACCATACGGGGGGCATTGGAATTGCAGTTGCAGATTCGCCAAGTGGCCCCTTTTCCGATTATTTGGGCAAGCCCCTTATTTCCGATTTCCATAATGATGCACAGCCGATAGACCAATTTGTCTTTAAGGATACGGACGGCACCCATTATATATTTTATGGTGGTTGGGGCCATTGCAACCTTGGAAAGCTCAACGATGATTTTACAGCCGTAGAGCCGTGGGACGATGGTTCGCTCTTTAAGGAAATTACCCCTCCTGGATATGTTGAAGGTCCATTTATGTTCCTCAGGGACAATATTTATTACTTAATGTGGTCCGAAGGAGGGTGGACCAACGACACCTATAAAGTTGCCTACGCAATGGCCGACAAGGCCACTGGCCCATTTGAACGTATCGGTACCATCCTGGAGGCGGACAAAGAGGTCGCTACAGGAGCTGGACATAATTCTGTAGTGAACGTACCCAACACAGATCAATGGTATATGGTATACCACAGACGTCCCATTCCAAATCTTGATAGGGACCATAGGGTTACCTGTATGGACCTTATGGAATTTAATTCCGATGGGACTATAAAACCCATAAAAATGACCTTTACGGGTGTTCCCAAGACCATTATTAAAGCCAAAGGAGATTAAATCAGGTTTGATCATTTTCGTTGTGCGCAGCAGGCCAAGAATGAAATTTTTTCCCGGTTTGGTCTGCACCCATGGATATTTATCGCCACACTGTTCAGCTTGGCAGAATTTTTGTTGGTCTTTCCTTGCTACGAAAGGCCACAAAGATATGTTCAGACTTAAACCATTTTTATCCTCCCAAAAAAATCCACGCCCTTCCCTTACGGAACTGGATGGCATTTATAAACGTGCCATTTCCGACCTTCCACCAAAGACACGCAAGGAATATTGTGAGCGCCTGGTCCACAGGGCACAATTTGAAATTAAACATTGTGAATGCAAAAACGAGATCAAACAGCTTAAATTATTGAAAAAAGCGGCCATTGAGGAGATGGCCGTTTTGCAAGGCCGTTAGCCTTCGATCTATCCAGACCACTGATCTATGGTTTGAAAAAGGTCCTTTCGTCCGTTCCCGTTGAACGGCCTTTTAAAATAAAGAAGTGAGGGTTGATCGAATCAAATTTTCAAGGTTTATAACTAAGATAGCAAACCCATGGATCTCCCAAGACTGGAAGGAAATGCGCAAAAGGATTCAAAGGTTTCAGGTAGTGAATGGAAAGAAAGGAGTGGAAGAACGTTTCTCAATGGTATAAAAAATACCACAGAGTAGTGTCCATTCTAAATTTTATCTTCCTAAATTTCCAATTCCAACCAATATCCACTATTTTGAGGCTTGTTGTTCTATACATCCTGGCATGCATAAGCTCGCAGCTATCTTCACAAGAGCTTCCCGGTATCCAAAATTATACCCCGAAGGACTACGAAGGGGAATACCAGAACTGGGACATCTCCCAATCGATTTCCCAAAATATATTTATTGCGAACCATACAAGCTTATTGGAGTTCAATGGCAATCAATGGCAACGGTATAAACTGCCCAACCCCTCCATCATCAGATCGGTGGAAGTTGTTGGGGAAAAAATTTACACCGGTTCCTATAGGGAATTTGGCTATTGGAAAAAGGATGGTACCGGAAAACTAGTATATACCTCACTTTCTGAAAAGCTAAAAACATCCCTTGGTGAGGACGAAGAATTTTGGGACATTCTGGTCCTGGAAAATTGGGCGCTGTTCCAATCTCTGGACCGAATATACATTTACGACTTTCAGGAGGACAGTTTTAAAATAATTGAGGCCACTTCCAAAAAGGCAAAACTTCATCTTGTCAACAACAGGGTCTTCTTTCAAATATTCAAAAAGGGCCTGTTTACCATTGAGAAGGGGAAAGCACTCTTGGTCAGTGATCATCCTACGCTAAAAAATCAATCAATAATAGGCTATTATGAATTGCAAGATAAAGTATTGTTGCTTATGGAGGACGCCCATTTCCATGTGTTGGACAACAATTCACTTGTGCCTTGGCCTACTTCCATAGACCGTATAAACCTGAAGATCTACAGCAGCATTAAATTGAGGGATGGAAGTTTTATGCTGGGCAGCATTGCCAACGGACTTTACCAATTATCAGCGGATGGAAAGCTGATGCGAAATATCAACCAGACCAAAGGCCTGAACAACAATACAGTGCTGTCCCTGTTCGAGGATGCCGAACAAAATGTATGGCTAGGGCTCGATAATGGTATAAGCGTCATTAATATGCACTCCCCCTTTAACGAGTATATGGACAAACAGGGAAACTTGGGACTGGTATATACGGCGATTCAACATAAGGGGTACCTATATCTGGGCACCAACCAAGGCCTTTTTGCAAAAAGGATAAATACTTCGGATACATTTCAACTGATAGAGGGCACGGCAGGACAGGTCTGGAACCTACAACTTGTGCATTCCACCCTTTTCTGTGGACATAATTCCGGCACTTTTGCCGTAAAAGGTACGTCTGCGGAACTCATATCCGATTTTCCCGGAACATGGGGAATTAAAGCTATAGACCATGACGATGGATTGATCTTACAGGGAAACTACAATGGACTGAGCGTTCTGGAATATAAAAAGGGTTCGTGGTCACTAAGAAATACCATTGAAGGATTTTCCATTTCAAGTCGGTTCTTTGAAGTCGACTCGTTAAATGTCGTGGTAAACCATGAGCAGAAAGGCTTATATTTTCTTGAACTTGATGAAAACATGGAACGGGTTGCCTCTATTCTCAACACGCCCAGAATGGGCCATGGCTCCAATTTGTTCAATTTCAACGGCAAGCTGTACCATAAGGCCCATAATGGAATCTATAAGTTCCATAATGACAAAAAAGCACCTGTTTTGGACACTGTACTCTCAAAAATGGTCTTTACAAGTCAGGACCCGCCCATAAGCATAATCATACCGGATTCCATTGGCCAAAAATTGTGGTTCTTTACCAACAATGCCATTAAGTACATTTCCCAAAGTCCCCTTAGCGGAAAATTAAGTGTCTCCAGTATCCATATGCCCAGTGACCTAGGGAGCAATTTAGGGGTTACCGGATTTGAAAATATCTCAAGGATTACGGACAATAAATATTTAATAGGAAGTTCAAATGGTTATGTTACATTAGACCTTGAGAAAATAGCGAATGCCGATCATACTGTCGTAATAAATACCATTTATCACGGAAATTACCAAAACATTGCCTCAAGAACGGCTTTGGACACCTTGGGTACTTTTACCTATTCGCACAATAATATCCAATTCCGATACAATGTTCCCGAATTTGACAAATTCCGGGAAGTACGGTATCAATACAGGCTACTTGGCCTATATGACAATTGGAGCGAATGGTCGGAAATTTCCGAAACCACCTTTAACAACCTTCCTTTTGGGGAATATGAATTTAATGTAAGGGCCCAAGTTGGAAACAACAAAAGCAAAAATGTGGCCAGCTATGAATTCCTGATCCAAAGGCCATGGCATTTATCCAACATTGCCATCTTACTGTATTTCCTTGGTCTTATCTTCCTGTTTACAACGGTCCACAAGTTATATAAAAGGAAATATCGTAAAAAACAGGAATTTATCATCAGTAGAAACCAGAAGGAACTGGAAAGGCGAAAACTAGAGGAAAAAGAACGGATAGCGCAGATTCTCAATGAAAAGCTACAAAATGAGATAGAGGGTAAAAATAGGGAACTTGCCATTTCTACAATGAGCATTCTGAGAAAGAACAAATTCCTGTCATATATCAAATCACATCTCAACAATATTCCCGGCAAGGATAAAAATATACGATATGTCATTAAAGAGATCGACCAGAACATCCATAGTGAGGACGACTGGAAATTCTTTGAAGATGCCTTTAACAATGCTGATAAGGATTTTTTGAAAAGGATAAAGACCCGACATGAAACCCTTACCCCCAACGATCTAAAATTATGTGCCTACTTGAGGCTCAACCTCTCCTCGAAAGAAATAGCGCCCTTGCTCAACATTTCGGTAAAGAGTGTGGAAATGAAACGCTACAGGCTCCGTAAAAAATTCGACCTGCCGCACCAAGATAATCTTATAGACTACATTTTAAATTTCTAAAGGCCCTCAATGCGGCTCCCGCTACCCCTACACTGCCTTCGATTACCCCTACAACACCTCTACAATGATACTTTTAAGGGGCAATTCATAAACTTTTATAGTAGTCTCCACCGACCGGATAGAAATTTTCACATTCATATATAACAAGGGTATTTTATATTAAAATATCAATTTTAACCCTATTTAATTGCCAATGTAGGTTTTATATAGAGGCAGTTATTTGTTAACCCTACGTTAATTCCGCTATTTTAGCCTACAATCAAAATCACTCTAAAATGAGATATGGCATTTTAAAATTAATGGTTTTCTTAACCACGTTCTACGGATTTTCACAGAACAAAACCATCACGGGAACTATATCCGATGAAATGGGACCTATGGCAGGGGTCAATATCATTGTAAAAGGGACCACTGCCGGGGCCATGACCAATTTTGACGGGGAATACACCTTGGAGAACGTCTCAGATAGCGATACCCTTGTATACAGTTTTATAGGCTATTTGACCCAAGAAATTTCGGTAGGCGACCAAAATGTGATCGATGTGACAATGCAGGAGGATACCCAAACTTTGGATGAAGTAGTTGTGGTAGGATATGGTACCCAACGAAAAAGCAATGTTGTGGGATCGGTGGCCAGTGTTGAAGTGGATGAAGCCACCAATGTACCCACCACCAACGTCTCCGAAATGCTCAGGGGCAGGGCCGCGGGGGTGCAGGTAAATTTAGGGGATGCCAGGCCAGGGGGGTCATCGAACATTGTAATCAGGGGCAACGTTTCGGTAGCCCCCAATGGCAACTCTCCCCTGATCATAGTGGATGGCCTTCCCTTTGACAACCTCAACGATGTTTCACCGGACGATATTGCCAGCATTGAAATATTAAAAGATGCTTCCTCCACGGCCATTTATGGTTCCAGGGCATCCAACGGTGTCATATTGGTTTCCACTAAAAGAGGTAGGAGCGGCAAGGCGGTTATCGATTACCACGGTTATACGACCATCCAAACCTTGACCAAGAATTTTAATCAATACGATGGGCAACAATTTATAGACCTTAGGAGGGAAGCCAACCGAAACAGGTTTACCGGTGAATATCTGAACGACGAGAACATATTTTCCCCTGCTGAACTCGAAACCATCGAAAACCGCAATTTTATAGACTGGGAAGACCTGGTATTGAACGATGCGGTGATCCAGAGTCATTCGTTAAGTTTTTCGACCGGAAGTGAAAACACCAAGATTTTTTCCAGCGTCAATTATTTTACCCAAGAAGGTATTATTCCCAATTCCGGTTTTGAAAGGGGCACCTTCAAGTTAAATATCGAGCAACGACTAACGGACAAATTGTTGCTATCAGGTATCATAAATTATCAAAATGCCAATCAGAGCAGGGAAACCGGTGGTCTTAATTTTACCACCATTACCCCGTTGGCCAGGCCTTTCGATAAGCAAGGGGAGCTAGAAAAGTTTTACTTGGGCGCTTCGAACACGGCCGTAAATCCACTGTGGGACCAAAGGGAGTCGACCGATGAGACCAAAATAAACCTTACAGACCTTAATCTCAGTCTTTCCTACAATTTTACCCCCAATCTTAGCTATACCCTAAAGACGTTCATGAGGAACAGGAATACGGACCGGGGCATCTACAGGACTTCTTTACATTCTGCAGGGGATGAAGGGATCGACGGGTTGGCAGTTCTTTCAAACACACTTTTTAAACAGGTACTGGTTGAAAATATAGTGGACTACACGCCCCAGATCAACGATGATCATAGTTTAAACCTGACCGCCGTACAGGCTTTTGACGAGCAGGATACAGAATATACCCAACTGGACAAATCAGGGTTTACCAATGATGCTTTGGGCTTTAATGGAAACGCAACGACCTTGTTAAACAATATCAGGGACGTATCCCAACGCAAGCTTTTATCATTTTTGGGACGGGTGAGATATGGATATCTTGATCGCTATCTAATGGAAGCCACGGCCCGTACCGATGGTGCCTCTGTTTTTGCAAAAAACAACAAATGGGGATTCTTCCCTGCGGTCTCCGTTGCTTGGAAGATGCAGAACGAACCCTTTATGCAAAGCATTGAAGCCATCAACGAAATGAAGTTGAGGGTCAGTTACGGTACCACGGGAAACCAAGGTATCAACCCATTGGAATCCTTGGGCGTGGCAGATGACCAACCCTATGTTTTTGGAGGCCAGACCGTGGGTGGGGCAACGGCATCCTCCCGTTTGCCAAATCCGGACCTAAAATGGGAAACCACTACCACTTTGAACGCCGGATTGGATTTCAGGTTATTCAACAACCTATTCGAAGGTACTTTTGAATATTACAAAGGAAATACCAACGACCTACTGCTTGACAGATCGATCGCGGGAACAACTGGGTTCAATGTTATTCGGTTTAATGTTGGGGAACTTGAAAACCAGGGAATAGAGGCTTCCCTAACCTCAAACATTATTAGAAAGGACAATCTGCGATGGTCATTGGGACTTGTTTTCTCCAAAAACAGGAACAAAGTCATTTCCCTGACCGGCGATCTGGATGAAAATGGCCGGGAAATCGATATTACGGACATAGCTTCAGGAAGGCGTTTGTCCGTAGGCCAGTCCATAAACAATATATGGTTGCCCCAATATGACGGCATTTATCAAGAAGGCGATGATATAGCGAGTTCCGGAAATCCATTGGCCCAACCCGGGGATGTAAGGGTGGTAGATCAGGACGGAAACGGTCAAATAGACGACAGGGACAATGTATTTACGAATACCGACCCTGATTGGTACGGGTCCATTACCAATACCATCACATACAAAAATTTCGATCTTTTTGCGGATATCTACATACTGCAGGGAGCTACATTGTTGAATCCAGTACTGGCCAATGGGGAATTATGGAAAGGGGCCATTAACGGTATCAGAACAAAATATTATACCCCCGAGTTTCCTTCCACACAATACCCAAGGCCTAAACCGGATACCCATCTCCACCTATTTTCATTTGCGGTAAGGGATGCATCCTACATAAGGTTAAGGACATTATCATTGGGCTATAACATTCCCCAGAACAGTATTTCCAAAATTGGATTTCAAAGGGCCAAAGTATACCTAACGGGCACCAATTTGTTCACCTCCACCGATTTCCGATCGTACAGTCCCGAACAAAGTCCACAGAACGGTTCGGAAACCACGTTTCCGGAGACCAGAAATATAACATTAGGCGTCAAATTAGGATTTTAAAAAATTGTTATGAAAAATAGAAACGGTCATTTAACATCAAAGATACTTTTAGTATTATTCCTCTCCATAGCGATCTTTACCTCATGCGAGGAAGATTTCCTGGAGGATAAGCTGCTTTCGGACACTTCCGTAGAATTCCTATACTCAAGTCCGGAAGGATTGGAATCGGCAGTGGTCGGACTGTACACCCTCAACAGAAATATTTATCAGGACCTGAGCCTAAATGGCACCATACCCCTTATTCCACAGGCAAAGAGCGATCTGGGCGTAGGTATCACTGGGGAAGCTTCCCTCTATAGCAGATTGCTCTGGGGGGCCAGTTTGGGGGATTACGGTACCGCTTCCGGGATCAACGCCTATTGGAACCATTTCTACAAGATCGTGGATAGGTCCAACGCCATCATCCAAGGTGCGGAAAATTTGGAAGATATAGACGAGGCGAGAAGAAATCAGATCCTCTCGGAGGCCAAATGTATGCGGGCAAACGCATTTTTTACCCTGTACAGGCTCTTTAACAACATATTCATAACCACCGAGCCCACCACTCCGGAGAACGCATTTGATGTACCACAGGATAAATCGTCCGAAGAGGAAATCTTTACCTTGTTGCGGTCCGATCTGGACTTTGCCATTGAAAATCTCGAATACGATCCAGAACAGTTCGGCAGGTGGGGACAAGGTGCGGCAAGGCATCTTAGGGCCATGGTCGCCCTATGGGAAAATGATTGGGAAGAAGCAGCTGCCCAGGCAGATGCCGTAATTACCAGCGGCAACCATAATTTGACACCTACCACACAAGAAGTGTTCGCAGGGGACCTGAACCATTCCGAGACTTTATTTGCCATAAATTTTCAAAGGGAAACCATTGGCGGTGGGAGTCCACATATCATGAACTGGAACATGGTAGCCTCCTATGCCGATGCACCTGGACTTATACAGTCGGTAGAAAACGGCGGTGCCGGGGCAGGATTTATATCCCTGAACGAGTATATGATCAATTTGCTCAATGAAGATCCCAATGACAGCCGAAAGGACAACACCTACTATATTTTCGAGTATGTCTATAATGACGAAACGGCCCTCCCTGCCGGCAAAGAGTTGGGAGACCCCTTGGATATGTACGAAAACAGTCCTACGGATCAAAATGAGTTTATGCTCTACTATAGAAGACAAAATCCCGGGGTATTAAAATTCTTCGATAGTACCGTGGAACCCACGGACAGGAACCATTTTAAAAATATAATGATCTACAGGTCGGCCGAAACTTATTTGATCGGAGCGGAGGCACATATGATGTTGAACAATACATCAAAAGCGCTGGAATACCTCAATGCCGTTAGGACCAGGGCAAATACGGATCCGGTGGAAACCATAGATCTTCAGGCCATTTTGGACGAAGGGGCCCGGGAATTGGCATTTGAAGGTCAACGATGGTTTACCCTTAAGAGAACGGGAAAATTATATGAATTTCTTTTGGACCATATGAACAATGACAACATGAACGAGTCCTATCCAGAAGGAAATCCGAAGGAAATCCTAAGGGAATATATGAAGAATTGGCCCATTCCCCAGCAGCAAATGGATCTTTTGGGTCCCAACTATCCACAGAACGAAGGATACAATTAATGTACGCAAACCAGGATCAACTAAAACACGGAGAAATGAAGAAGTTCAGAAACAATATAAACATACCCATTCCAAACGTATACCTTGTGTCGCTATTGGTGCTAGGGGCCTGGAGCCTTGTAATCTCGTGCGAGACGGAGGACGATATCCCCCCGCCATCGGCCTATGTGAAGCCTGCCCCGGAACCGGAGCCGGAAGATTGCACCACCTTTACCACTATAGTTCCCGAACTTTCAGAAGGTATTACTTTTGAATGTGGTGGGCCGGAAGTCACCTTTTTTGGTGAAAAAGATGGTTCCTTTACCTTGAACTATATTGAAAATCCGTACTCAGGGGGCATCAATACCTCAGAACGGGTGGTAGAATATATACAGAGCGAAGGGATAGAACCTTGGGCCGGTTTTTTCTTTGGATTGGCGAGCAAGGTGGATTTTTCGGAAATGCAGACCGTTAAAATAAAAGTATATTCCCCTGCCCCGGAACAAGCCGTCCTTCTAAAATTTGAAGACAGTGCCGATACCTCCATTGCCAAAGAGGTACAGGCTACCACAACGGTGGCCAATGAGTGGGAAGAACTGTCCTTTACATTTTCGGAAAGTGATTCCAACAAGTTCGACAATATGGTGCTGTTCTTCAATTTTAACGGGGAAAAGGATGTACCCACTACCCATTATTTTGATGATATCGTGATGGCCGAAGGTGGAGGTACCGAAGAACCGGTGGACACTACCGAACCTACCGTGGCCGCAGCACTCCCGACCGTAGATCCCACCCAGGTAATTTCCCTTTTCAGCGATGCCTATACGAACGTTGCAGTGGATACCTGGAGGACCGACTGGTCCGATGCCACCTTGGAGGATACCACCATAGGGGAAGATGCGGTAAAAAAATATAGCGCACTAGGTTTTGTAGGGGTAGAAGCGGTCGCCTCACCCATCGACGTGACCACCATGACCCATTTCCATGCGGATATCTGGACAGCGGATGCGACGGAATTCAGGATAAAATTAGTGGATTTTGGAGCGGACGGTGCCTTTGATGGTGGCGACGATGTTGAACACGAAATCGTAGTCGAAAATCCCGAACAACAAGAATGGGTAAGTTTAAACATCCCCCTTTCCAACTTTACCGGATTGACCAGTAGGGCGCATATCGCACAACTGATATTTGTAGGGGCCCCGTCAAAACAGAATACAGTGTTTATGGACAATATCTATTTCTATAATGAGGCAGGGGTTTCCAATGCCCCCACTATGGGAGCTCCCCAGCCGACGCTCTCCGAAGCCAACGTTATTTCGGTATTCAGTGATGCATATACCAATGTTGCCGGAACGGAATTCAATCCCAATTGGGGACAGGGAACCATTGCATCACAAGTGGATATATCAGGCAACAATACGTTGAAATACGAAAATCTGAACTACCAAGGCACCCAATTTGCTTCTTCGATCGATGCCTCGGGAACGACCATGCTGCATGTAGATTATTGGACCGCGGATTCCTCCGCACTGGAGTTCTTTCTCATCAGCACTGGCCCGGCCGAAACGGCCAGTTCCCTGGAAATAACCACGGGCCAATGGGTAAGTGCCGATATACCTCTTTCCGAGTTTTCCAATGTGGACCTTTCGGATATCATACAATTTAAAATCGAGGGCGATGGCACGGTATATTTGGACAATATGTATTTCTATACACCCCCCGCTACGGAACCAACAACAGCGGCCGCAACGCCCACTTTGGCAGATGCGGACGTAATCTCCCTTTTCAGTGATGCCTACACCAATGTGCCCGTTGATACCTGGAGGACGGTTTGGTCTGCGGCCACCCTTGAAGACCTGGACATTGATGGAAATGCGGTCAAGAAATACAGCGACCTTAATTTTGTGGGCATTGAGACAGTTTCCAATACGATCGACGCCGCTGGAATGACCCATTTCCATACCGACGTATGGACTGCGGATGCTACCGAAATAAGGATCAAGCTGGTCGACTTTGGCTCAAACGGTACTTTTGATGGTGGGGATGACACGGAACATGAGATCACCATTTCCGATCCGGAACAAAATATATGGCTCTCTTTGGAAATCCCACTTTCCGATTTTACCGGTTTGGGCAGCAGGGGCCAAATTGGCCAATTGATCTATGCGGGGGAACCGGCAGGCTCAATGGCTATCTTTGTGGATAATGTGTATTTTCACAAATAAGACCAAATTAGAAAAATCCATTTAATATAATTGGTCGGGGTCGGACCTGTTAATATTGAAGTTGAAAACCCCGACCAACATTTTTAAAAAGGGTATGGATACCCATGAAATATGACAAATATGAACAACAAACAGATTTACCAATTGGTTAAAACAAATCCTTTGAACATAGCCTTGTTGATCTTGATACTTATGTTTTCCTGCAGTGCGGGCAATTCGGAACCGGCCAGCATTCCCTCTGAAATGAACATAGAGACCACCTTGGTGGGTGCCAGTGATATCCTTCCCAATGGAAATGGTTCCGGCATCGTTCAAATATCCGTCTCAGCCAAAAATGCGGTAAGGTATGCCTTCAGGATTGAAAATGGGGACCTACAGGAAAGTCCAACAGGCTCCATTGAATATGTTTTTACCAAGGAAGGGACACATTCCTATCCCGTATCGGTATGGGCCTATTCGGATAGCGGGGAATTCATAACCAATACCGTGACTATAGAGGTCTTTAAATCCGATGAGGCTTTTGCAACGTTGGTTTTCTCGGATGAATTTGAATATGAAGGAACTCCGGATTCCGAAAGATGGCATCACCAGGTCATCCCTCCAAATAATGGCAGCTGGCATAATGCGGAGCTGCAACATTATACGGCAAGAACCGATAATTCCTTTGTAAGTGATGGGACCTTAAAAATTGTGGCCAAAAAAGAACAGTATTCCACCGGAGGTTCCACCAAATCCTATACGTCCGCAAGGTTAAATTCAAAGTTCGCCTTTACTTATGGACGTATCGAGGTGAGTGCCAAACTTCCCGTGGAAGCGGGTACTTGGCCCGCCATTTGGACCTTGGGGGCAAATTCTGGCGAAACCGGGAACTATTTTGGAGATCAATATGGAAGTGTTGGATGGCCAGCCTGCGGAGAAATAGATATCCTGGAACAGACAGGAGGGGATAAAAACACTACCATTACCCATTTTCACTGGGGTGACACAAATACAGGGGAATATAAACATGCCGGGGCAACCCCCTCTGTTCCAACGGCCACAAGTGACTTTCATCTCTATTCTTTGGAGTGGACCAGTTCTACCATGAAGGTATTCGTAGATGATGCGCTGGTCTTTGAACTTCCAAATACCCCTGACAAGCCCTACAGCGATCCTCAATATGTACTTCTAAACTTGGCCATGGGCGGAACGCTAGGAGGGGAGGTTCCCGAAAATTTCACCGATTCCACTTATGAAATAGACTATATCAGAATATATCAGTAACTGTTTTTTTGGATACTGGTATTAATGCGCCTTCACCGAAAATACGTTTATAAATAGCCATTTTCGGCGAAGGTGCATTCTCTATTTGCCTCTGTTCGATCGAAGTGCTTTTATTCCATGAAAACCTTGTATTACGGTTACGGCAAAAGCTGTTTAAAGTACGGTGGCGCACAACAATCGCCAATTTCTTGGGAAACTCTGTTTATTGATATGGGTGCAACAACATCTATCCCTAAACGGTTTATTGAATACCCGATGATTTTTGACAAATGCGTATTTTGGGCATTGAGCTTATCCTAGTCCTCCAGTGACCACGGTAGTTCGAATCCCGTTATGCCGGGATAACGGGATTTCTATCGAACACTTTTACTTAATTTATCCGCTATTGGAAAAAGTAAGAGGTAGGAAGGAGGGGAATGTCGAAAAAGTATCGAATCTAAAAAATGCTTCAAGAACTATTCCCTAGAGCGAGGAATATTTTGGACCGGGTCGCTACGGCGGTCCAAGACCCGACACTCAGCTCGAAACCGAAAATCAACAAAGTACCACAAGACTAGAATCCATTATACCTATTGTGCTGGAATCTGGAACATCTTTTGGTACCCCATTAAATTCAGCTTTGATCATCCGGTTACTCTTTTATCCTTGGCTACAAATTTCGCAAATGCTAACAATGCACCGGTCACCATGATATTTCTGAAAAAATTGACCATTTCCAACTCCTTTTCCCGACTTAGATCTGCGGTCATGTTCCCAACTACCAATTCGTGTCCCATGGCCCGTGGCAAATGAACTAAAAAAGCCATCAGAATTACGTACAATGCCATCAAAGTATACGCAAGCTTGTCATATTTGCCAATAACGGCACTTATAATGAAAAGTAGGATGCAAACCAATGTAAAGTAATTCCAAAAAAATGGGAATGGAATATAGTCCGGTACAAACGAAGCACCAACTTCTGGTCTTCCAAGATGCAGTCCAACATACAATAAAAACGAAAGAGGAAAAATATATTTTCCCAAGTTTAAAGCTTTGTCCATGGCAGTAATGATCAGTTGGTTGGAAAAGGTATAAGGGGACGAATTTCTACCGAACTATTTTGATACTTAAGAATTGGGCAGGTCTTGCTCCATTCTTGCACCTCTTTCATACCATCGGATCTGCAGATCAAGAATCCAGACACCAAAATGCTGTCGATTTCCTTGTGAGGTCCAACCCACACACCATTTTTATTTACAACTGAAGCTTCATAGCGAACCGGTGCTGAATGCACCAATTTCCCTTGCATGGCTATATTGCCTATCCAAGATTGCCATTTGGGCATATCCTCGGCCATATCCTGCGCTGTTGACAAGTAACCATTATAGTCACTTGGATTACGGAACAATAATAAATACTCTGTCATGATCTTGAAATTTAAATTGTTAATGATAATCCAAAATTGTGCAATTTAAATTCCATGAAAGATGACAAAAGTCTATGTTTACAACTTGGCCTTTAATCGGCTAAAAACATCTTTGTTGATTCCTAAATAAGATGCAATGAGTTTGCTTGAAAGCCTTGTCATCAGCATTGGTCGGTATTCGAGGACCCATTTTATTCGTTCTAGGGCGGTCAATGAGACAAAAGCGTTGATTCGATAAACCGAGTTGGCATAAGATGCTTCAAGAATTTGCTTATATACTTTGTCAAACTGGGGAACTGTTTCCATCATTGTCCTAAAAGATTGCCTGTCAATTGCGAAAAGCTCACAAGGTTCAACGGCCCTAATATTTTCTTGAGCAGGGTTGCCACTTCCAAAACTTAAAAGGTCCGAACACCAATTGTTTTCAATAACGATGTCCCTGGTCGTTTCATTGAAGTCTTTGTCGTAAACGTAGACCTGCAAACAACCTTTTGCAACAAAATATACATATTTGCAAATTTCGCCTTGCTGCAAAAGCTGTTCGTTTCGTTTGGCTTTGATATGCTGGAAATTATTAAGGACGGTATCCAGATTTTCTAGGTCTTTACCAAGTCGGCCCGTTATATGATCGCGTAAAATTTCCATTATTTACTTTATCATTCGTTTCCGCAACGTCTTCTTTGGCATGGGTCCAATTTTTTGTCTGGCATCGTTTGAAGGTAAGTAATTAATACAGAGGGTGCAAATTCCTCATTGGATCGGGCAGTGCCCTTTACCATTTTTTAGGAGAAAGTGTGTAATGACCGTCTATCGCAGGTCGGGGGGGCGATGAACCGGTATCCAATATTTATTATCTGACGTTGTTAAAAAATAAGAAGAAACAAATAAGGCTCCCAATTTCTTGAAAGCCCCATTTTTACTGGTGTGGTTTAAACGATATATTTTTTGAGCAGGCCCGTGGAAGATTTGGAGCTTTTGCGCGACTTAACCGAATAGTGATATCCACTTATTCAAACGTTCCAAATAATACTTTTGCTGTCCGGACTTGAAACTTATCCCAGCTTCCAACCTTCCCTATAATCCAGTTTCACATACCTATTGGCCTCCTCAAGGTTGGTGACGCGCATGTTCTTTGCATCCCACACCATTTCTATGTTCCTGCCGGGGTATTCGAAATAGGTTTTGCCTTCCTTGTTTTTCCTTTCGTTCCTTATGTCGTATCCGCGTATGGCCAAGTTGGCGATCAACAAGGTTTCGGTAAGCGGGCCCGCTATCTCGAACGGCGAACTTACCTCCTTATTCCCATGCCCGGCAATGGCGGCCTCCACCCATTGTGCATAATGGCCCTCGGCACCATTGGGGACCCTTTCAAATTCCTGTGCAACGTTCACTTCCCCCGTTTTGGAAGTGGGGAGCAATCTTGGGTTCTCGCCATAAGTGCCGCACATCATCTTTCCTTTTGTGCCTATCAACAGTACGCCGTTGCCACCATCGCCGAATACTTCATTGGGACCCAGTTCTTCGGGACGTGTGGGCTGTATCCCGCCGTCCATCCAGTGCATGACAACATCGGTGTCCGTCTTGGCCGTTTTGGGAAACGTCATGGTGACGTGGCTCGAAGGGGGGCAGCTCTCCGGGAAGTAGCCGCGTTCAAATTCATCCACGTACACACTGCCCACGCTGCATTGTACGTCCTTGGGGTATTTTAGGTCCAGTATCCTGTAGGGAGCTTCCACCAAATGGCACCCCATATCCCCCAAAGCACCGGTACCGTAATCCCACCAGCCCCTCCAATTGAAGGGAACAAGACCACCAACGTACTCCTTGTACGGGGCGGGCCCCAGCCACAGGTCCCAATCCAGTTCCTTGGGAACCTCGGATTTCTGCCGGGGCCATGGAACGCCCTGGGGCCAGACCGGACGGTTCGTCCAGCAGTAAACGGTATGGACCTTACCGATCAGTCCCGCATTGTACCATTCCCTCATCTTGCGCACCCCGTCACCGGAAGCCCCTTGGTTGCCCATTTGGGTGACCACCTTATATTTTCCCGCGGCATCCGTGAGTTTTCTGGCCTCGTAAATATCATGGGTAAGCGGCTTTTGCACATATACATGTTTCCCCATTTCCATGGCGGCCAGGGTAGCCGCAGCATGGGTATGGTCCGGGGTGGATACGGAAACGGCATCAAAGTTCTTCGATTCCCTCTCCAAAAGTTCCCTCCAATCCTTATAGTATTTTGCCTGGGGAAAACGGGCAATGGAGCCGGCCGCCCTACGGTCGTCCACATCGCACAGATAGGCGATCTCCGCTTTTCCCGAATTGGCAAAATTGGCGATATCGCTCTCTCCCTTGCCACCTACCCCTATTCCGGCGACCACCAGCTTATCGCTCGGGGCGGTAAACCCGGGCCCTCCCAGTACATGCCTGGGCACTATGGAGATGCCTGCGGAAATCAGGGTGGTGTTTTTAATGAAGTTCCTTCTAGAGTTTGGCCTGTAAAGCTGATTTTTGCTCATTGTTTTTTACAATTTATATCATACAATTCTTAAAAATATTAATTTATTACACGAATGGTACCTAAAAAACTGAAAATTTTAATAGGTTACTGTATGTGCCTCTCCACTTTGAAAATTGAAAGTACGGTAAATCTGCGGAGATAGAGCCCACAAAGGTGTATCAATTGATCGATGATTTCTTGTAATTCCAATTGTTGGATCAGGCTTTTATAAATTCAAATAAGTATCTTTAATGGGAATATTTTCAAGAAACCGATCAAAGTACCGACCTTTATGAAAAGATGTCTTTATTTACTATGTTTTCTGGCCGTTTCCAGCTTATCGGCATTAGAGGGAAACAAAGAAAAGCCAAGAAAAAAAACACCGAGAAACGTAATCTTTATCTTGACGGACGACCATAGGTACGACTATATGGGATTTACGGGAAAAGTGCCCTGGTTGGAGACGCCGAACATGGACCGACTTGCCAAAGAGGGCGCGTATTTGCCCAATACCTTTGTGACCACCTCCCTCTGCTCCCCTAGCCGGGCATCCATACTGACCGGCCTTTTTTCCCATACGCACACCATCGTGGACAACCAGGCCCCAGATCCCGGCAACCTGACCTATTTTCCACAGTACCTGCAAAAGGCGGGGTATCAGACCAGTTTTTTTGGCAAATGGCATATGGGGAGCCATACGGACGAGCCCCGTCCAGGATTTGACCATTGGGAAAGTTTCTTTGGTCAGGGAGTATATTACGATCCACAGCTCAACATCAATGGCGAGCAGGTCCAGTACAAAGATTCCACCTACATCACAGATCTATTGACGGAGCATGCGTTGGACTGGCTAAAGGGACGCGATAGGGAGAAACCCTTTTTCATGTACCTTTCCCACAAGGCCGTACATGCCGAATTTCAACCCGCCAAGCGCCACAAGGGCCTTTACAATGGAAAAAAAATCGACCTCCCCCCTACCTTCGACCAGACCAAGACAGGTGCCTGGAAAGACCTGAAATGGCCGCAATGGGTGGCCGATCAAAGGGTAAGCTGGCACGGGGTGGATTATATGTACCACAGCAACGTTGTCATGGACGAACTGGTGCAGGCCTATTGCGAGACCCTGCTAGGGGTGGACGATAGCGTAGGGGCCGTCATGGAGTATCTGGAATCCGAAGGGCTGGACGATTCCACGCTGATCATCTATATGGGGGACAACGGTTTTAGTTGGGGCGAGCACGGCCTGATCGACAAACGACATTTTTATGAAGAATCCGTAAAGGTTCCATTATTGGTCAGATGCCCCGATCTGTTCAAGGGCGGTATCGTACCCAACGCCATGGTCCAGAACATTGATATAGCCCCCACCATATTGGACCAGGCCGGTATTAAAAAGCCCGCGGAAATGCCGGGCGTATCCTTTGTCCCCATCCTGACAGGGGAAAGACCGGAAGGGAACCGGAAAGAAATATTCTATGAATATTATTGGGAAAACGATTTTCCGATGACCCCCACCATGTTCGGCATGCGTAACGAGAAGTACAAATATATCCGGTACCATGGGATTTGGGACCGCAACGAGTTTTATGACCTGGAAAAGGACCCCTTCGAGATGCATAACCTGATAGGCGACCCCTCCAAACAGGATACCATAAAAAGTATGTTGCAATCGCTCTATACCTGGTTGGAAACGACCGGGGGAATGCAGATTCCATTAAAGTCTACCGATAGGCCACGATGGGGGGATTATCTGCACAAAGGGGAATATTGAAGTCCGCTGACTTGGGGCCGGTAAGGCATGGACTTCGGTTCATTGCCAGATACGTAAAGAGTGAACATTTGCTAATTTTACCTTAAGGAATCACATGATCAAAATGGTTGATCTGTACGGAAACAAAACCTTTTCTTGTGCTGCACTGTCAGCAATACTGGTCGGCTGTGGTGGACCGAGCAAGAAGTCGGCCACCGTCAAAATCGAGAATGTCGAAACCACTACCGACAGCGTGCATAAAGATTTTCTATCGGAAGCTCCCAAAGGGATGGTATGGATACCAAAAGGGGAATTTGTCCAAGGTGCGGTACCGTCGGACAAAATGGCCATGTCGCACGAAAGGCCCGCCCACAAGGTCGCACTGGACGGCTTTTATATGGACCTACATGAAGTGACCAATGCCCAATATGCCGAGTTTGTGGAAGAAACGGGATATGTAACAGTGGCCGAACGGGAAATAGATTGGGAGGAAATGAAAAAGCAGTTGCCGCCGGGCACCCCTAGGCCGGACGACTCCATATTGCGCCCGGGATCTCTGGTGTTCAAAAAGACGAGGTCCAGTGTCCCGAACCTCTTCGATTATTCCCAGTGGTGGGAATGGAAGATAGGGGCCAGTTGGAAACATCCCAATGGACCCGGAAGCGACATAGAGGGCAAAGAGGGCCATCCGGTGGTACATATCGCATTTGAGGATGCCCAAGCCTACTGTAAGTGGAAAGGTAGAAGGCTGCCAACGGAAGCGGAATGGGAATATGCCGCCCGGGCGGGGAAAACTGGGGCCCTGTTTTTCTGGGGCGACGATATGGACCAATTGAGCGGGCATGCCAATACCTGGGAAGGCGAATTTCCAGTGATAAATACGTTGATGGATGGACATGAAAGGCTTGCACCGGTGATGGAATATCCAAAAAATGGTTTCGGCCTGTACGATATGGCGGGAAACGTTTGGGAATGGACCAATGACTGGTACAATACGGGATATTATGGGGAATTGGTATCCGCACAGGAAATGGCGCGCAATCCGACCGGGGCCGAAAAGCCACATAACGCAAGTAATCCATTGGCGCGGGAAAAAGTGATCAAGGGAGGGTCCTTCCTGTGCAGTGCCTCCTATTGTGCCAGTTATAGGATATCGGCCAGGATGGCCACAAGCCCTGACTCCGGGATGGAACATTTGGGGTTCAGGACAGTATGGGCGCCTTAGGCGGGCACCACCGATGTTTTTTAAAGTTTCATTTACCTGATGATTTAGTTCTCGGGAACATCTCAATACATATTTATATATCGCCCCCAACTTTTTTATGGGAATGGAAGGGAATGTGCCCGAAGGTGACCTAATGGCTTACCTTTTTTGGCCATTTTGCCGATTTTAAGCATCAATTCCCACCAAATAGGGAATAGGGTTGTGCAAATAGCAAGACCAATGGAGAGCAGACCTGCCAGCCTACAGGAACGGTCTGTTAACTTGCTGAAGAACCAGTGTTGTACAGTTGTGAAAGCGGAAGTTGGAAATAGGCCGACCCACATGACCAAAACAGGTGATGTGCACATCGGAAACTTTATTGGGAACTTTCCTTGCCCTTTAGTGTCTGGGCGTGGTGGTTCATGATCCGCGAAAGGGTTTCCGGCCGTACGGCAAGCAAAGAAGCCAAATATCTTTTGGGTATCCTATGGATGATCTTGGGATCGACGTTTTCCAGATATTGGTTCCAACGTTTCTGTGCATTGGGTATCCTGGCCATAAAGGCGCGATTTTCGGCATACATATAGTATTCCTCCACCATATAGCGGTTTAGCTCCCTAATTTCAGGAAAGTGCCTGATGGCATATTGCAGGTCCTCATATTCCAAATATTCACAATGGGTATCCTCTAGGGCCTGAATGTTCTCACGGGCCGGTTGGTTCCTAAAGAATCCCGTGATGGAAGTGAATATATCGTTGTCCGAGCTTATCCATGTAGTGATCTCGTGGCTATCCGTCGTAAAATAACCCCTCACCATGCCCTTCTTAATTAGGTACAACTTACTGCAGAGTTCCCCCTCTTTACAGATGATGTGATTTTTTGGAAAGGAAACACTTCGAATCTTGTCCACCAGAAAACTTTTGACCGCTGGTGGAAGGGGCATTATGGAATTGAAATAGATTACGATAAAAAGATTTTTATACGGGTCTTTTTCGGCCATCTCAAAATAGGGATATAGTGAATACCAAATTTATAAAATATCAACTTGTCAAGGGCCGACAGTGGCAATAGCATTAATATTTTATCTGTTTTGATTCATTTTTCAGAGGGTCCCATTCAATCCAATTATAACTTGGCAGCTTGTTTAAAAGCTTTTGGCCGCTGACACCGGATATGGATGAACCGGCCACGACCGTAAACGGACAACATGAAGGGATCATAAGTGAAGACCTGTTCCATACCGTCCAAAATGTTATTGATGGACGAAATACGGACTATCAGGTCCCAAATGGAAGTTTACGGTAAGCTTGCCCTGAGAGATTTTTTGACCTGTCCTGAATTTGGTAAAATATTTACGGGAGTCGACCAAAAAGTTGCAATCACTATTATTACTATTATCGCAATATTTCAATGTGGGTTCGGACATCGTGTAGAAGAGGTTTATAAAGCCATCGTGAGCGAAATAATAAAAGGTCCCCAATTTCTTGGAAGCCTTTCTTTATCGATGTGTGCTCACAGTATCTATTTCCAACCGGTTCATCGAAGGTTTGGGGCTTTTGCGCAATCTCTCGGAATAAAAAAAATTTAAGCAGGTCGTGTTTAAAATAAGATGGCGTTCCCTACCGATGAAGCACTCCAAAAAAAACCATCTATCTTGTATTGGTGCAAATCACTAAAAAGTGGACGATCACATATTCCCAAAGCAATAGAAAAATCAGCCCTTAATTAAGCATCTGAAAAGTAAAGGAGACAGTGGAACTGTTGTCGCTCGCAAAACCTGACCTTAAGATATTCTTTCGATCTTTCAGAACCATATAAAATTGATTTATAAAAGTTCATGTTATCGAACTACAAATTCAACTTGCCGATTGCAAATTCTGCAAAACTGACAGGTAGAAGCCTTGCAGGTTTTAAACGTGACATCTAAAAAAATATTTGGCTTACCGCCAATGGCGCGGTTTAATCCTATAATGTTAGTCACAATTCTATCCAACAACTAAAAATGGACGTTTCAATAAAGTAAATTTGGACTTTTCAATAAACCAGGATCAAAGCTGATCATTGACATTTGCATCGGATGTATTTTTAAAGAACAAAGGATGGAAAATAAAGAAATGGTTTTGGTAACGGGCAGGACCGGATTTATGGGAATGCAAATTGTTTATCAGTTACTGAAAAAAGGATATTCCGTAAGAACAACTGTTCGAAATCTGAAAAGTGCAGACAAGGTACAAGAAACCTTAAAAAACAACGGCATCACATCGTTTGAAAATCTCTCGTTTGCAGAGGCGGAACTTACCAAAGATGAAAATTGGGAGCAGGCAATACACGGTTGTAAATATGTGTTGAGCGTAGCTTCCCCGGTATTTTTCCATAAACCCAAAAATGAGGAAGAAGCCATTCTTCCAGCAAGGGAAGGAATATTGCGTATTTTGAGGTTTGCAAAAAAAGCAGTTGTAAAAAGAGTGGTGATGACATCCAACTTTGGAGCGATTGGTTTTACTCAAACCGATAAAAACAGGGCTACAACCGAAGACGACTGGACGGATACGAACAATAAAAGTGTTTCCGTTTACGAAAGATCAAAAACACTGGCCGAAAAGGCCGCTTGGAACTTCATAGAAACCAAAGGTGGAAATCTTGAATTTGCCACCATCAATCCTGTTGCCATTTTGGGTCCGTCATTGGGTGCACACGTTTCAGGGAGTTTTCAGCTACTTCAAAATTTACTGACCGGGAAATTGAAAGCGGTGCCAAATATTCCGTTAAACATTGTGGATGTGCGGGATGTTGCCGATTTGCACATTCGTGCAATGGAATCGCCAGAAGCCAACGGACATCGATTTATCGCTTCTGCCGACAGACAAATTTCTTTGCCCGAAATAGCACTTCTCTTAAAAAATAATCGCAAGGAAATTTCAGAAAAAGTATCCCTAAAAAAATTGCCGGATTGGGTTTTATCCGTTTCCTCCATCTTTAACGACCAAGCAAAAGAAGGCGTTTTGCTTACCAAAATGAACCGCAATGTAAGCAATCAAAAAGCTAAAGAAATTTTGAACTGGAAACCCATTGCCTCACAAGAAGTTGCCATTTTGGAAGCGGTGGACACTATGATAAAGTATAATTTAATCAATAAATAGAACAAAATGGCCTTAAAAACAATGAGTGGAATTTTGCTTTTGGCAACAGTGTATTTTGGCGTAAGCCACGGTTCACGTGTGTTTCAAAAGCCCACGGAACAGTATTTGGAAATGATGGATTCGCTGGGGATTTCGAACACAATGCGGATAGCATTCGGTGTACTGTCCATCGGTTCGGCCTTGCTCATCCTTCTTCCCAAAACTTTCTATGTAGGAAATTCGGTAAGGGCCATGCTTTTGGTATTGATGATGGCTTTGGCCCTGAAGGCCGGAAATTATAAATTTGCACTGATCGAAATACCATTTTTAATGATGCCTTTGGTCCTTATCTATTTGGGGCATCCTTTAAAGGATACAACATTTAATTTTTAAAACAAAACAGCAATGAGATCCATTGCCGAAAACACGGCCACCAATATCTTGAAGGAACAATTTATTCCCGACAATGTATTTGTGTATGTTGCAAAGGGTGCTTTGCGGGTCTTTGATGGCAATAAAAATTATGTTTTTAAATCGGGAGATGCGTTTGTGGCAAGAAAAAACAGGTTGGCAAAGTATGAGTTACTTGAAAATAAAGACCCTTTTGAACCAATACTATTTTGTTTTGACGAACCATTTCTAAAAGATTTTCAAAATAAGCACACCGGTCGAAAATCGGGCTTCAAAACCAATGATGCTTTTATCAGGATTCAGAAGAATTCCTTCATCAGTAGTTTTATAAAATCCGTAAAACCGTATTACAAAGGTGTCATGGAATTGGATGCCGATTTTGAAGATTTGAAATATGAGGAGCTATTGATCATTCTATTAAAGCAGCAACCTGAACTTGTTGACCTATTATTTGATTTTGCGCCGCAACAAAAAATAAACTTGGAAGCTTTTATGAACCGCAATTTCATGTTTAATGTTCAGGTAGAAAGATTTGCATTTTTAACAGGTCGGAGTTTGTCCGCATTTAAAAGGGATTTTCAGACCATTTTTGATGAAACACCTAATCGATGGTTGGTAAAAAAAAGGCTGGAAGAAGCCCACTTTCTCATTTCCCAAAAAAAACAGAAACCAAACGGCATCTATCTTGATCTGGGTTTTGAAAGTTTATCACATTTTTCGGTAGCTTTTAAAAAACTTTTTGGAACAACACCTACTGAATTGGCCATGAAAAATACCCGTAACTAACAAGCCCACCTGATCATCAACGACGGGGAACGGTTAAGGGGCCACAGTTCCTACAAGCATTTTTCGGCAAGGTTTATAGAAACAAGTGGTCTGTCGGAAAGGACCTGTTCGAGCAACTTTTTATGGACAGGTGCATTTCTTACAGGACAGGATCACGCTCAGGAAAAGTGCATTGATCGAAACCTTGAACGAGGAACTCAAGAACCAGTTTCAGGTAGAACAAACAAGGCACGGGAACTTTGAATATTTTAGAACCGATCTGCTCTCGGAAATCATCAACTGTTCTTTCTTTGATAAAAAACCATCACTAAACTTGGAAATCATAGATCAAAGGTTATCCGCTTAACTCCAACTCACGTTAAAGTAAGCAATGATATCCTATAGCGTTAGAAAGCGCAGATAAAGATTCTATTTATTTTAATTATCCAGTATATTGCCATCGTCCAATCCATGAAAAAAGATGGTTTTCAAAGTCCGAATTAGTTTAGTATAATAATGCATATCCTGTAGAAAAAATGAACATTGACCAGCCCAAAATAAAGGAACTCCTTGCCCAGGTCGAGGAAATTATCCACTTGATCCGAGTAGCGGAAAAAAAGGAATCGAAGACAATAGCAAAGGTGTGCGACATTTATACCAACAGTGCCAAGAACCTTCTTCATTATAAGGCGTTAAGAACGTTAGACCTTCGGAAATTGCAAAGAAAATTGGAGGATCTTGGAATGTCCACGCTATCCAGTTCGAGCGGACATGTCCTAGGGAGTTTGGCCCATACCAGAAGAATTTTGGAGATGTCGCTAGAACGGTCCGAACCGACCAACATAAAACCGGGCCTGTCAATTAAAAAAGGGAAAAGGTTATTGGCGGACCATACCGCCGTTCTTTTGGGCCATGGACCAAAAGGACGAAGGGTCAGGATCATGGTTACCCAACCCACCGAATCGGCCCATGATTATGACCTGGTCGAAAATATGGTGAAGAACGGTATGGACTGCGCGCGGATAAACTGTGCCCATGACGGACCGGAAATTTGGGCGGGAATCATCAACAATATAAAAAGGGCCGCAAAAGCTAATAATAGGGAAGTTAAAATAACGATGGATCTGGCAGGGCCCAAGATACGTACAGGTGCCATAACGGAGGGGAGCAAGGTCAGAAAGTTTGCGCCGAAACGCAACGAATCGGGAGAGATCATAAAACCCGCAATTATCAAGCTTGTGGCCAAAATGTCCGGTAATCCAAAATTTGATGAACTGCCCGTGGGCGCCGAATGGCTTTCATTATTGAAGGTCGGAGATCAGGTACATCTCAGGGATGGCAGGAATAAGAGCCGAACATTGGAAATAGCGCATATATCACCGGATGCGGTGTTCGCCCATGCTGAAAAGACCACCTATATAGGAACCGGATCCGTTTTGCGAATTCTTACGGATATGCGTTCCGAGACGATCGTTGGTGATATGCAACCTTTGGAACGGTCGATTTTATTGCGGGTGGATGACGAATTGATCATACATCGGGAGGACCGACCGGGCGAAGCGGCCAAATTTGACGAAAAAGGGAATCTGCTAAGCAAGGCACATATTTCCTGCCAGTTACCGGAAGTGTTCGATCGGGTCGCCGTAGGGGAAAGTATCCTTTTTGACGATGGCAAAATAGAGGGAAAGATCGTAGCCGTATTTACGGGATCTTTTGAAGTCCATATCACCAAAGCGAAAAGCACGGGGAGCAGATTAAGGGCGGAGAAGGGAGTCAACTTTCCTACCACCGATCTGGGAATAAGCGGTCTGACAGAAAAGGATAAGCTAGATCTGGAGTTTGTGGTCCGACATGCGGACACCATCAATTTTTCGTTCGTAAATTCAAAGGAAGATGTAGAAGATCTATTAAGGGAACTCAAGCGGTTGGAGGCCTTGAACAAGGTGGGCATCGTCCTTAAGATAGAGACCCAAAGAGGCTTCAACAATATAAATGAAATCCTATTATCGGCGATGCAGGTCCATTATATCGGAGTGATGATCGCTAGGGGAGATTTGGCAGTAGAGACGGGCTGGGATAACATCGGCTGGGTACAAAATGAACTATTGGGCATCTGTAATGCCGCGCACATACCGGTAATATGGGCAACGCAAGTACTGGAAAACATGGTAAAGAGCGGCCTGCCCTCAAGATCTGAGATCACGGACGTTACCAATTCCCTAAGAGCGGAATGTGTAATGCTGAACAAAGGTCCCTATATCAATGAGGCCATTTCGCTGTTGGATGTGATACTTTCCAAGATGGAAAGTTACCAAGAGAAGGAAAAGGCAATGTTTCCAAAAATGCAGCGGTTCATGGCAAAATAAAGTTCAACTTTAGGCATTTCCATAAAACCAATGATAAGTAGGACCATAGAAGGTAATGAATAAAATTTAAAAAGGTGGCCACCTTTTAAAGAATCATTGTATGTTCGATACATCCGCTCCCAAAATTCCATGGGCATCGAACAGTCCGAAGGTCCGGTTGGCCTCCGTTGCACCACCGCCCCGATAAGGGTCAGCTTGATAAATCAGATTTGTCCAGTAGGGCCCACCATACTGGGTTCATACCAGTGACCCTCCCGACCGTTCGTCGGGATGCCCTGGACCGAGCCTCGGATATGAATGTAAAAACATGGTGGTGCAAAACCATATAAATCAAAAAAGGCTCCCAATTTCTTGGAAGCCTTGTCGTTGTTGATGTGGGCCCAACGATACCTATTTCGAACAGGTTCATGGATGATTTAGAGCTTTTATGCGACTTAAAAGAATAGGATATTATTAGTCATAACCACCCACATGAACGTTGAAACATCTCCCTGATTTTTGGAAAAACCAATTACTCTTAGCGCTAAAAAGACTAATTGGAGGAAATATGGACCACCTCATCAAAAAAAGCAGTTTCTATTGCTATAAATAAATTTGTTCTATGTATTAAAACACTTATTCTTTTTTATAAAGTAAGTGCTTTTACATTGTGCGATGAAAACCTACACCATTGCTGTCACTTAATTTTTAGCAAATTTTTCCAGCTCTTTATTGAACTTCTCCGCTTCTTCGAAAAACAGTGCATGTCCGCTTTTTTCGAACTTTACAATATATGAATTCTTGATTCCTCGGTTTAGCTCCTCTGCAAATACAAAATCACATAACTAATCTTGTGGACCATGAAATATTACCACGGGAATCTTAATTTTAGATAATTCTGGGCGTAGGTCAAGATCACGCAAGGCAGTGATGGATTCCGTGATGGCATAAGGAGAAGCTTCCAAATTGATGTTTTCCAACCACTTTTCAACATTCTCAAGAACTAGCGGAGGCATGGTACTGTGGGTTCATTTTCATTCAGATTTTCCGCTACAAAAATCCGGGATAAAAGTTAAGTTAAAAACCACGCTACTTACCAAGCCAATTTTATTCATAAAGATGCGGGTAATGCTTTGGATAGTGTAATAAATTTTTGAATACAAGAGCTTCAGTGAGAATTAAACGCTCTTAAGTTCTCTGAATAGTTTCTTTTTTTCGTTTGTAATGCAATTGTGCCAATCCAGTTTCAAATGTTTTTGCACTTACAAACTCAAGTAGCTGCTCTGGCCTTCCGCCTTTAAATAATCGTGTCCCATTCCCTAATAATATTGGGATGACAGAAATAATAAGTTCGTCAATCAAGTCATTTTTTAAGAGTTCATTTATGATTTCAGCCCCACCATCACAATATATGTTTTTTCCGTTTTCATTTTTTAGGGCAAGCACTAATTCCTTTAAGTTTCCTGTATGGAACTTCACTTTCCCTTCATCAGGTCTTTCGGTTCTAGTGATCACATACACGTACCTTTCTCCATTATCGTAATGATACTTTTCCTGATAAACTTCATTTTCGGGAGTATGAATTTAACAGATGATATTAACTTTTATTCCTGCATTCTGTTGATTAAAGCGTCAATTGTGTCAATTCTAATGATTAGATATAAATAAATAAAATTGTTTGTAGATAATTCCTAATAAAGTTAATTCTAGAGATTTTGGATATTTATTTCAAAAAAACAAACATCTGCATTGTGGTAATGAGAAGGCAAACCTGAAGAATCTTCTAATTTTTTGATACCCAAAAAATTGAAGCCACATTTTTTGTAATGATTGATTAATTTTTCATTTTCACCACAAGTATCCATTCTGATGAATTGTTTGTGGTTAGACTTTGCAAACTTATATGCCCAATCAACTATTATCTTAACGAAATTATTTCCTCTAAAGTCGGGGTTTGTGGCTATTCTGTGAATATAGATGGAAGAATCCTCCCCATCATCACCCCAAATTTGTGGGTCTCGATAGGTTATCACCCAAATGCAAGCTATTTTGTTTTCAATTAATAACTTGAATTGCCGGTTTTCCTCAACTTCCGCGGATACTAATTCTTCATCAAATTCTGGCCATTGATTATCTGGAAATTTTTCCTTTTGAAAACTAGTCGCTAATTTATATAACTTAAATATTTCTGAAATGTCATTGGGAGTACTATTCGTTATTTTCATCTGCCTAAATTTTAATTACATTTCGTATATTACTTGACAAAAGCAAATATAAACAAAAATACTTGACAAAAGCATATAAAAAGAATTATGGATGAAATGGAAATTATACATAAAATAAGAACTTTCAACCGTAACTATGTTAGGAGCATTGGTCTGTTAGAAAAAACTTTACTCAATACGGATTATTCATTGACCGAATCACAGATCCTTTTCATCGTCAATGAAAAAAAACGCACAACCGCAACAGAAATCAATAAACTACTGAAACTGGATGAAGGTTATTTAAGCCGAATTATAAAGAAGCTTATCGCAAGACGTATGTTGACTAAAGAACAGTCTCCATCGGACAAACGATGTTTTGAAATCAAACTAACCGAAAAAGGAGTAAAAGAACAGCAAAAACTGGATGAAATATCTTCTAATTCTATTCGATCAATTATTTCTCATTTAAACCCTTCACATCAAACAGAATTAGCAATCCTGTTTGACCGTGTTATGGTTTTGTTATACGGGACTGATAGTTAGACCAGGATGTTTTAGGCTTGCCGAAACTAAAGCTGCTGTGTCTCAATTATAGGAATGTCCAAGGTTGATTCTTACACATCACATTTTGAGCAACAAACCATCAAGATTAGAATTAGTTCTTCGTAGCGATCACGGTTATTTCAATATTTGCATTTAAAACTAATCCATTAACACCTACACATGTTCTTGTTGGATAAGGAGCCTTAAAATAATCTAGATAAATTTCATTAAATTCATCGAACTGCTTAATATCTTTAAGGTATACAGTTACGCTAATTACCTTATCTAAGGATGACCCAGCCAATTCTAAACTACTCGACACATTCTCTATAGTTTTTTTGACTTCACTTTTGAAATTTTTATAAGCTCCTGTAGTCGGTTTTCCTGCAATTTCACCAGATAGAAAAACAAGATTAGAATTCACGATGTAACTACTGTATGGGATTAATTTCTCTTGTGAAATTTGCGCTTCACTAGGTATTGAGAACATAAAACTAAATGATATTAATAAGCAAGATATAATTTTCATATTTTTCATTATTACAATCCATATTTCATTATAAGAAGTGCTAAGGATGTCATTGAAGCAGCTCCTAGTTCAACCTCCCTAATATTTATTTTATCAAAAGTATCTAAGCTGCTATGATGAATATCAAATAGACGTTGATCATCACAATCAAGGCTTATCAACGCTTTTGCCAGGGATTTCATAGGAACAAGATCTACTCCTCTTTGGTTGGGTTGAATATCATCAACTTTATAGGGGACAAAAAGATGATTCCATTTTGCAATTTTAGCTTTAACTTCAGGAGATGCATCTATCCGGAAGCCCCGCGGTGTAAATCCACCTGCATCTGATTCTATTACTGCTATATGCTCTTCATTGGCTAACCGGGCCAATGAAGCATATTTTTTGCCGCCATCGGCTCCAGATTCTTCATTCATATATAAGATAGCCCTAAAAGTTCGTTTTGGCCTAATGCCGCTTTTTTTGATTAAGCGAAGCGCTTCAATAGTCTGTACAAGACCGGTACCATCATCACTAGCGCTTTCACTTAAATCCCACGAATCGATATGACCCCCGATGGTAATTATTTCATTTGGATATTTTGATCCCTTAATTTCTCCTATGACATTATAAGAAAGTACATCTGGCAGTTGTTCACAATTCATTTTTAAGGAAAAAATAAGATTTGGATTGCTCTTTAACGCCTTACTTAATCTATCAGCACTATTCGTACTAAGAGCAGCTGCTGGAATTTTTTTCACCTCAAGATCATAATTTAGAGCTCCTGTATGCGGGATGTCATCCTTAGCCAAGGTCAAAGAACGAACCAAAGCTCCAACAGCCCCCCTTCTTGAAGCTTCTATTGCTCCCAATGTTCTCTGATCAACAGCCCCTATATATGCTTTAAACGTTTCTATTTCTCTTGGATCCATTGACCTATTAAAAAAAACTATTTTGTTTTGGATTTTTTCGTTTGGAAGCGCTTTTAACTCCTCCAAAGATTGTACCTCCACAACTTCAGTTTTTAAGGTGCCATTAGTCCTTACAGATCCTCCAAGTGCACATACATCCATAAAAATGGATTCTCCCGCTGGAATAGTAAATGAAGCTATTTCTTTATCTCCCCTTACCCAATGTGGAACCATTACTTCTTGAAGGTAAACGGTGTCTGGTTTTATTTTTTCCATAGTTTCTTTTGCCCATTCTACCGCTTTTTGAGCATTTTCTGAACCAGAAATTCTAGCCCCTATTTGTGATGTAAGAAATTTCAAATTGGGACCACATTCACCATTTAGGAGCGCTTCATCAAAAATTCTTCTTATTGTGAGGGAATCGTTATCTTGGAAATTTTGAGCGCTGCCAATATTGGCATTTACTATTGTTAAAAAGATTAATAACAACAAGCTATTTAGATTTTTTGTGATAAAGCTTTTCATATTTTTGATTTTCATAATTCCAGTCTTAAATTGTTAATTTTATTGACCATTTCCAGTTGTGGAATAATTAATAGGAAACCATCTATAACCATTATCCGTTTTTCGTATATGGCCTATTCCTGGAAATGAAAGGTGGTCACCGGCAACCCAATATTTTTGTTCTGCCGCATCCCTGAACGCTTTTTTTCTTGCTTTTGCAGCTTCTTTGGGGTTAACATCGTAAACAATTGTCACATCGGGATCTACAAATTGAACAGCAGCCGAATGTATCAAATCTCCTAAAAAAACAATGGTTTCCCCTTTACTTGAAACGCGGTAAGTAGTATGTCCAGGAGTATGCCCAAGTCTAGGAATAGGCATTACCCCTGGAAAGATCTCTTTTTCATAATCAAAAGTTTTTATTTTACCAGCTTCGAGAATAGGAGTTATTTTTAGAAGAGCCTCTTCGTAGTATGGCTTTAATCTGTTTGTTGCTTCTCTATAATATATAGGAGTCATCCAAAAATCAAATTCCTTCTGACTTATATAAACAGTTGCATTAGGAAAAGTAATTTTGCCATTTGTCACTAAACCCCCGGTATGGTCAGTATGGATATGGGTTATTAAAATAGCGTCTATCTGTTCCGGTAAAATTCCAACTTTTTTTAAACTTCCAGGAAGGAAACCGAGTGAGGGACCATAAAGTTCGGAAGTGCCAGCATCTACCAAAATCAATTGATCATCTATTTTTAACAGATAAGCATTTACAGATGCTTCAACAATAGGGTTTTGAAAGTTTTGTTCAGTTAATTCTTTCACTTCACCGGGTTTTACATTAGTTAGAAGTTTGTTGAGATCTTGGGGGATGCTTCCATCTGATAAAGCAATAATTTGAACGTCTCCCAATTTCATATCATAGTTACTGCTCTGCAGAAGGGATTTTGATTGGTTTTGCGCCGCTGCTGAAAAAACTGATAATAACCCTAGGGATAGAGAAAAAGTAAAGGTTTTAATCCTATATAGATATGACTTTTCTAAATTTATGATGTTTGTCTTCATTGATATTTTATTTTATTATTTTTAGTAATTATTTTATATGTACGCAAATTTATGGTGATATATACCCTTGTGCAATAACGTACTTCATTATAGCGTAGGTACAAAATTGACCCTATATATAATTTCTTTTTATATATTTGTTACATAATTATATTTACTATGGAGTACGAAAGAAAAATTCCTAAAAATTTAGATTGCGGGATGGCTATGATAATGGATATAATAGGCGGAAAGTGGAAACCCTGCTTGTTGTATAATATCTCAAGAGGCAATAGAAGACCTAGTGAAATCCAACGATTAAATCCTTTAGCAAGCAGACGTGTTCTTAACCAACAACTAAAAGAATTAGAAGCTCATAACATAATAAGCCGAAAAGTTCATTCCGTTTTGCCTCCAAAAGTTGAATACTTTTTAACGGAAATGGGAGAGTCACTATTACCTATAATTGATGTAATGGATAATTGGGGCGAACAATATTTGGGGGATTCTAATAAGGTTCCTAGATTAAATCTCAATACTAAAGTAGAAATCCAGTAGTTTAAAGGTATTTTGTTTAATTTCTATGCTCCATCAATCACTTTAATGATCAGATTAATCAATATTGCCTTAACACATTTCTTGGGTTAAACCGACGGATGTAAAAAATAAAATGGATACGTTTAACATATACAACTACACTTCGGATAGACAAGTATCGAGAAACAAAATCTTTCTTCCACAAAATCTTGTTTCATTATTGGAGCAAGGCGAAAAAGTTGTGTATTACGCCAATGACAAAACGATTATTACAGACGACCAATTTGCCATACTTTCTTCCGGTAATTGTTTGATGACAGAAAAACTTCCTGTTAACAATAATTATCGTAGCACCATGCTGTTCTTTGACAACAAAGCACTAACAAATTTTTTTGTCAAATACGCTTCTGTAATTGACAAAATTTCATCAAAAACACAGATTTCTAAAAAGCCATTTGTAGTATTTGAAAAAGATGAATTTATTAGAAACTACATTAGTTCTCTTAAGCTCATTCAAACAAAACCGGCTTCCTTTTCAGACAAAATTATAGAACTGAAATTTGGTGAGTTAATGCTGCATCTTCTTGAAAAATATCCGAATGAAATTCTTTCATTCCAAATAAAAAACCAGAAAGAATATGCTGACTTTGAAATCAGGAAAGCGGTTCAACTAAACATTACCAACAATTTCACATTGGAAGAATTAGCGTTTTTGTGTCATACAAGCATTTCCACTTTTAAACGAAAATTCATAAAACTTTACAACGAAACACCACGCCAATATTTTTTGCAACAAAAAATGGAAATGGCAAAATCGTTGTTGTTGCAAAATGAGAATCCAAGCGAAGTGTTTTACAAAGTGGGCTACGAAAATCACTCAAGTTTTTCACAATCGTTCAAACAAGTTTACGGCATTAGTCCTAAACAATTTCAACAAAAAAACTTGACTGTTTCCCAACAGCTTTTGAACGATCAGCGATAACGCGACGACATGCTTGCATGCTATTTTTGCTCTAGGTTTTAAATGCAACAACATGACAAAAATATATCTTTCAGAAATTGCAAATTATAGCAATTGGGTCGATGATGCCACAATCCAATGGCTCGAACAAATTGATGACGAACAATGGGAAAAAGAGATTGCGAGTAGCTTCAATTCCATTGCAAAAACAGCCATACACCTAGTGAGCGCCAAAAAAGTTTGGATCGACTTTTGGAAAAATGTCCGTAATCCTGTTTTTCTTTCAACCGAGTTTAACGGTACGCGAACTGAATTGATTGAAATTTGGAGAAAAATAATGAGCGATTACAAAAAAATAATTGAGAATTATCCCGAAGAAAATTACGCACAAATCATTACTTTTAAAGTAAGAAGTGAAGAATGGAAAATGGAATTTGCTCAAACCGTTTTACATCACAACAATCACGCTACTTATCATCGTGGACAGTTGGTAACCATGCTACGACAAGTCGGCTTTACGAACTTTTCTAACACGGATTTGGCGACTTACTTTGTCAAAGTAAAAAATAACTTATAATTAAGTTAGACAGGTTGGTGCTTTGCGCCAACCTGTCATGTTTTTTGTATTTTTACGACCAAAAAGCGTCAGAACAAAAAACAAAACCACAACCAATATCAATGCATTTTCCCATAACGGCAACCTTTGGCACAAGTCTATCAGTATTCAACAGGTTTGACAAACTAGAACTAAGAAAGTGCCTAAAAACAATAAGAATATCCCTGTAAATTCAATGGCTGACAATTTCAGTCAAGGCATTTCTATTGACCGGCTCAATATTAAAAAATCTGATTATAAAGGAACTCAGGAAAGTGAAGAAGCATCGCAATTGCATCGACAACAAGACTGATATTATTTTAGCTTTCCGCAGCGATGATGAAATTCCGTACGATTACCGTAACGAAGAGCAGCAAAGAAAAATTGTTTTGGAACAGTTTGAAGGTGAAAATTGGAGAACTGCAGAATTACTAAAGGAAATAATGAATACTAAAACTTTTTACTTCGATAAGTTTTGCCAAATTAAAATGGCATCATGGACAAAAGGGAGAGTTGCTTTAGTGGGAGATGCAGGATATTGCGCTTCGCCTGCAGCAGGTATGGGCGGTTCATTAGCAATAATAGGTGCAACAGCTCTTGCAGATGCTTTATTCAAACATCATGCAAATTATGAATTAGCCTTTCAAGAGTACAATAAAGAACTACTACCTTTTATTGAAGAAGCACAAGCGGAAGCCGTAAGGGTTGGGTTGGAATCTCTTGTTCCAAGAACCGAAGAAGCTATTCGTAGAAGAAACATGATAGGTTTTTAGTATTTATATACATACTAAAAGGCATAAGTGTAAAATTCATTTAATTAACAATTGTTATCGCCTGCCTATTCTTAACTTCTGATTTTTGTCTCCAATAACTTTACTACTGTAACATCCAGAAAATGAAAAGCAAAATCTATATTTCAATTTTAATAACTTTTTTTAGTATCTTTTTTACTTACTCACAAGAAAAATTTACCATTAGTGGTACAATTGCTGATATTAATAGCAATGAAACCTTATTAGGTGTAAACATCTATTTTCCTGACATAAATGCAGGAGCCATAACAGGGAGAGTTAGATGGTTCTAAATTTCAATTGGAAAAAATTTTAGGACGGAAGCCCACAACCGTTTTTGAGTTTTTACAGAAAAACTACAACTAATTATAATTTTATAAGGAAATCTAACTTTTACAAACAATTAATTATGCATGTATCCTTTTTAACCTTGTAAATAAAGATTCTTATTTTCCGTAAATTTACCATAAATCAAAAAATATGAATAGATTTTTCAGGTGTTAAGATAATAATCATGTCAAAAAAACCAGAAACCAATACCGATAAATGGAGTATTTTTAAACCACTTTTTACTCAAATAGAGGTTCCTGCCAAAACAATATTGCTAGAAGAAGGCAAGGTTTCAAAAACAATGTTTTTCATTGAAAAAGGGTGTTTGAGAACTTGGATAAATAATAATGGTAAAGACATAACAACACAGTTTTTTTTTGAAGGCGGTGGAGTGTCATCCATTGAAAGCTTTATGACCAACAAACCTAGTTTATATACTATTGAAAGTATTGAACCCTGTATTATACAAACCATTACTCAAAAAGATTTTCAGGATACTCTCAAGAATTCAACAGAATTAAGAGATAGTATAGTTGAACATTTATATATGAGACTTCTCAAAAACCAACAAATTTTCTTTTCCTATTTAAAAAATACTCCTCAACAACGTTATGAAGAATTGTTGGCACAAAACCCCGAAATCATACAACGTATCCCACAGCATTACATAGCTTCTTATTTAGGCATCACTTCTGTTTCCTTAAGTAGAATTCGTAACAGACGGTAAAAAAGCTTTTTTAACAATTGTTATCGTCTGCTGACTGACTTCCTTCTCAATTTTGCACTGTAACTGAACAGTAAAAAATGAGAACAGTAATCGTATTTAACCATCCTTACGAAGGAAGCTATTGCAACGCCATACTCAGCGTGATATCTAAAGGACTTCAAAACGCCAATCACGAAATCGACCTGATGCACCTTGACAGGGATGAATTTAACCCTAGAATGACTGCGGAAGATTTAAATGGCTTTGTAGTACATCAACCCATAGACCCACAAGTAATCGATTACTGCGAAAGATTAGAAAAGACAGACCATCTGATTTTCATTTTTCCTATCTGGTGGGACATTATGCCGGCTACAACCAAAGGGTTTATTGACAGGGTATTATCTCCAGGTATTGTATATGACCACCACCCAAGAGGTTTTGGATTGGTTCCGCTACTAAAAAAACTGAAGAGTGTAACCGTTATCACCACCATGAACAAACCCAAAATAATGTACTCATTGCTCATAGGAAATTTGATTGGCAAAGTAATGCTTAAAAGCGTTTTCAAAACAATGGGATATAAGAACCTAAATTGGATTAGTTATAATATGGTAAAATCAGTCACTAAGGAAAAGAGAGTCAAATGGTTAAATGATTTAGAAAAAAGATTTACCGATTTTAAATAGATAATAAATACAAAAAAAAATAAAAATGAAACTAGACAGAAAATATGTAACACCGTTCATCTCTCTACTATTTGTAGTCTTGGCTATTACAGGGATTTTTATGCTATTCCATCTATTTGATGGATATACTGAAGTTGCACATGAATTAATTGGAATTGGGTTTGTAATTGCGGCAATTTTACACATTATACTAAATTGGAATGGCTTAAAGGTTCATTTTATGAAACAAGTGTTTATGCCAGCCGCTATTGCTGTAGCAGTGCTAACCTCATTTTTTGTCTATTTAGAACGAAAGCAACTTCCATTAGATATTGTTATTGTAAACAAAACATTTAAAGCTCCTTTAAAAGAATCATGCAAAATTCTGGACATAGACTATTCAATAGCAATCAAAAAGTTAGAAGAAAAGGGGTATAAAATAAGTTACATAAAAACACTTGAGGATATTTGGAAAAAAAATGATACAGATCCACAAGAAGTTATTGAATTACTAATGGATTAAATTTTTTGAAAACAACAATTCGAAAAAATATGAAAGAGAAAATCAAGTTGTACGTTAGAGGCATTAGACAAGAAACTGCTGATACCATAACCTTACACTTTTCACAACCAGAACAAAAACTAAATTACACCTCTGGCCAATATCTGACGCTTATTTCGGAAATTAACGGAAAGGAAGTGAGAAGGGCTTACTCCATTTGCTCTTCGCCTTATACAGACAATAACTTATCTGTCGCTGTTAAAAGAATCAAAGGCGGAAACATGTCCAATCATCTCCACGAGAATATCGTAGTGGGTGACGAGCTGTTCGTTTTACCTCCTATGGGAAATTTCACTTTTAAACCTGATAATATTTCCAAACATATTGTACTAATAGGTGGTGGCAGCGGAATCACCCCGTTATTTTCTATTATCAAATCGGCTCTTGTCAAAGAACCTGACTCTAAGGTATCCCTAATATATGTAAATTCCAGCTTGGAAAGCACGATATATTATGAGGAGTTGGAACAATGGCATTTCGATTTTTCATCAGGTTTTCGTATCATCCATCATTGGAGTGATGAGATGAAAGAAAAACAACCCCAAAGAAGTTTTTTCTCAAGTCTTTTTAAAAAATCAAGTCCCAATGCCCACAGGATAGATGCTACACGTCTGCAAACTATTTTTCGCGATTTACATATTTCAAAAGAAAAGAATACTGTATTTTATGTTTGCGGACCGCTTCAATTGATGGAGATGGCAGTAAACACTATACGAAAAATAGGATTCTCAAAAGACGTAATACTTAAAGAAAGCTTTTATACATCCGAGAAAGTAAAAAATGCTTCTACTCATTCAACCCAAGAACACCAAATAAAAATACTTTTCAAAGGAAAAGAGCATCCTGTAAAGGTAAAAGCGGGTACACCAATTTTATTCGCAGGACTGGAGGCAGGGGTTAACCTTTCTTATTCCTGCCAAAGCGGAAATTGCACAACCTGTGTTGGCAGGTGTGTTTCAGGGGAAGTAGAAATGTCAACAATAGAAGGACTTACGAACCAACAATTAAATGATGGATATATACTTACCTGTGTAGGATATCCAAAATCTGATGATGTGGTCATCGAATTTAAATGAACATGAACAATATTCTTTTAACACGTGAACGTTGATGAATAATAAACCGTAGAGTTATGATTTCTGTATTTAAAACTTCTGTATTCACGGAGAACGATATTAACCTGTTAAGGTCAAAGCTAGAAGAACTTCCGCAAACTGAATGGAACTTCGACCTTGAAGACTGCGACAAAATTTTACGCATTGATGCTCCAACGGAAATATCATTTACAGTTATCGATCTCTTGAAGGGCAAAGGTTTTTACTGCGAAGAACTAGCCGATTAAGATTGACAGGAAATAGCAACCGCTAGAAAAACAGGGGAAAAGAGACCAAAAGGAACGGATGATAAATACAGTTTAGATTTAAGGTAAACGCAACCTTTGTATAGAACCATAATTATTGATAACAGTTTAATATATTTATAGAATGAGGTCTGAACGGCATATTCATCAACCCAAAATAGACACAACAATAACTCATAATGAATTTATAAGGTGAGGGTGTAAACTAAACTCTGTTTGAATGAAATTAATAAATAATCCTATTCAGACAGAGTTTAGTTTACACCCTCATCAGTTCATGTTCAGTGCATCCGCTCCGAACTTCCTGTACGCATCGCACAGTCCAAAGGCCCGATTGGCCCTTCGTTGTGCCGTTCCCCCGAGCAGGGTGGACTTCACCTTGTCGTTTTCGGTTTTATAGGACCTTACATTTTGGTAATATCCCGTGATGGCATTGTAGGCCCCGAATACGGTTCCCCTTGTGGTCTCCATGAGCTGGGCATCGCTTGCCATGGCATAGGCAAAGGCATCCTCGCAGCAGTTCTTGAAATTGGTGGAAAGGCTATCCCTGTCCCCCTTTTGAAGGGCATCCCACGTTCGGTCATTGGGGCACATGGCC